>Ga0209270_1000156_pt1 | contig 175310 bp, 176 predicted proteins | sample MTBAKSrepl1MetaG_FD_187456 | JGI IMG/M metagenome (GOLD analysis project Ga0209270, IMG submission 187456) | Enrichment culture microbial communities from Arthur Kill intertidal strait, New Jersey, USA, that are MTBE-degrading - MTBE-AKS1... | ecosystem: Environmental > Aquatic > Marine >... | reverse complement strand
TGCTCCCCACGCTTTCGCGTCTCAGCGTCAGTATTGGTCCAGAGAGTCGCCTTCGCCACGGGTGTTCCTCCCAATATCTACGAATTTCACCTCTACACTGGGAATTCCACTCTCCTCTCCCATACTCGAGTAAAGCAGTTTCAAACGCACTTCCTGGGTTAAGCCCAGGGCTTTCACGCCTGACTTGCCAAACCGCCTACACGCTCTTTACGCCCAATAATTCCGAACAACGCTTGCACCCTCCGTATTACCGCGGCTGCTGGCACGGAGTTAGCCGGTGCTTCCTCTAGTGGTACCATCAGGCCAACCGGCTATTTACCGGTTGACTTTTTTCCCACTTGACAGAGCTTTACGACCCGAAGGCCTTCTTCACTCACGCGGCGTTGCTGCGTCAGGGTTTCCCCTATTGCGCAAAATTCCTCACTGCTGCCTCCCGTAGGAGTCTGGACCGTGTTCCAGTTCCAGTGTGGCTGATCATCCTCTCAGACCAGCTAACCATCGTCGCCTTGGTAGGCCATTACCCTACCAACAAGCTAATGGTACGCGAGCCCCTCCCCGAACGGCAACTTTCATGAAGAGGTCACCTTTCATACCGAAGGCATGCGCCTCCGGAACAATATCCGGTATTAGTCCGCCTTTCGGCGGGTTATTCCAAATTCAGGGGTAGGTTACCCACGCGTTACTCACCCGTGCGCCACTTTACTTCCCCGAGCAAGCCCGGGGTTTCTCGTTCGACTTGCATGTGTTATGCACGCCGCCAGCGTTCATTCTGAGCCAGGATCAAACTCTCCAATTATATCGTTTGGATCATAGATCCACTTTTTCTAACTTGGGCCCACAACTGCATCACTATTTAGTTTTCAAAGAACAAAGCAGAACTCTTAATCTTGCTTCTCCGGTCGTTTTGTCAAGCCTTGCTGGCTCTTTTTTCGTTCCGTGAAGCGAAAGCTGAAGATAGCCGACGGCCTGTTTATTGTCAACACTTTTTTTTGATTTTGTCGGCTTATTTTTTCAGGAAGAATTCAGATATCGAATCAACTACATAGGCCAGTTCAGTTTCTGTCAGCTCAGGAAAAATCGGAAGTGCCAACGTTTTCTTTGCCGCATCTTCGCACACCGGAAAGTCTCCTGGTTTATAACCAAGGTCTCGGTAGCATTGCTGGAGATGCAGCGGCACCGGGTAGTATACTTCGGTTCCAATCCCCTTCTGGCTAAGAAAGGCCCTTAATTCGTCCCTCTTCTCTGCCTTCACGACAAATTGATTATAGACATGCCTGCCGGCTTTTTCAAGGGGTAAGGAAAGGTGCTTCAATCTTTTTTCTTCGAACAATTTCCTGTAGCGGCCGGCATTGGAAATCCTTTTCCCTGTCCATTCCTCCAGGCGCTTGAGTTTGACTGTCAACACGGCTGCCTGGAACGCATCGAGCCGAAAATTTCCCCCGATCACGTGATGGTAGTACTTGGGTTCTGACCCGTGAACACGCAGAATCTTCAGCCGATGAAAGATCTCTTTGTCGCAAGCCGTGACAACGCCGCCGTCTCCGAATGCCCCCAGGTTCTTCGAAGGAAAGAAGGAGAAACACCCGTAATCGCCCATGGAACCGGCCCTGCTGACTCTTCCGTCACCCCACCGGTACTCCGAGCCGATCGCCTGTGCAGCATCCTCGATCACAATCAAATTGTTTTCCCGCGCAAACCGCAGGATGGGCTCCATCTCTGCACATTGCCCGTAAAGATGAACAGGGATGATGGCTTTCAGCCGTTTCTTTTGTGGTGCGTCCAGCAGCGCGATAGTTTGCTCCAGCGCAACGGGATCCAGATTATACGTGGCCGGATCAATGTCCACGAACAGGGGCCTGGCGCCGATCCTGGTTATAGAACCTGCAGTAGCAAAGAAGGTAAACGGAGTCGTGACTACGATATCTTCCGGACCGACTCCGGCACTCATCAGAGAAATGAGAAGAGCGTCGGTGCCTGAGGAGACGCCTACTGCGAAAGGGCACCCGCAGTACCCGGCAATATTCCGCTCCAGTTCCTCCACCTTGGGTCCCAGGATAAACTGCTGTGATGCAAAAACCTCTTCGGCCGTGGCATGGATCTCATCACGGATTGTTTCATATTGTCTGGTCAGGTCGAGCAAAGGAACTTTCATTTTCGTCCACCTCCTTGTTGTTTGCGCCGCAACTCTATCGAGAATCCATAAGTTTCCGTAAACGCCGCTTTCGTGCTCTTCGCGGCCGAATAACTCTCTCTTTTAACACAAAGGGCACGAAGAACACGTAGAATTGATCCCCCAAGAATACTTCATCGAACAGTTCTCCTCTCTGCAAGCAAGCGCATATACCCTTGGATGGTCAGGGAAGGAGTCCGCCCGAACCGCGCTTGTGCGGTTCACCTCCGGTCTGCAAAAGGAATTCGGAGACAGGGACAATCTTTATGCTTTCTCTGATTCTTTCCAGGGAATCTCTCAAACAATTCAGGGTTACTCTGTGAGGATGACCTATCGCTATAGCGCCCCCTGTGTTCCTGGCCATTCCCACAAGACGCTCTATCTGAAATTTCATCGCCCTCTCGGAGAGATGGTTGTCCAGGAATATCCCTCGTGTCCCTACCAACACTCCTGTCTTCTTAGCCAGAGACACGGCAACGCTTCGCGGAGTGGTCCTGCTGTCGATATAGAACAGGTTCCTCCTTTTTAGATCGCTGAACACAACTGCCATTCTCTCCTCGAGTTCAGTCAGACGAGAGCCCATGTGATTGTTGACTCCGCGGATACCCGGGACGCGTTTGATGTGCCCTTCTATGGTCGCGAGGATTGCCTCATCTTTCATCTCCGACAGAATAGCTCCCGGACCGGGGTTCACCTTAGGGTAATTCTTGGGTTCCATGGGGAGATGAAGAATCAACTCGCATCCTTTTTGTTTAGCCAGCCTCGAAATGGCCGCTGCATGCGGCGCTGTCGAAATCACTGAGAGGGTAAGGGGAACCCCCAGTTCCATAAAAGAGCGGGCCAACTTGAGATCATAGCCCACATCGTCGATGATGATCGCAACCAGAGGCAGTCTCCCCGACTTTGCCGTCCTTTGTTTTTGCGCTCCGGCCAGTCTGATCCTGTGAGTAAAACAGCCGAGGACGAACAGATCTATGACCGAATCGGCTCCGGCCGCTCTTACATTCCTGTGCTGAATCTTTTCCCCAAGTGTGGCAAAGGCACTAGAGATATTGCTTTCAAAAGCCCTGATCCGGCCCGGATCTGAAAATCGAATCAGCAGGTCTGTGAACTCCCACTCATTTCCCTTCTCGTGTCTTGGTTCCACAGAAAGGAAGAGAACATCCTTTTCCGGAATTCTCTCCCGGTAAACGGATTCATAGACTGCCAGATCGATTCGGGTGATCTGCTCGTTCAACTCTGAGGGGATGGGATGGACTTCTTCATAGAGGGGCGGGCTGAGAGAGGTTATTGACCAGGAGATGTAGGCAAAGATGGCGACCCCTATTACCAGTACAAGGGCAGAGACATAGACCAGGAGACGAGCAAGAGAGGCTCGTCTCCTGGATTTACGTCCCTTTCGGCGTCCGGGTGCCATTGGCGAAAGGAGCCCAGTCTATTTGGGGCAGATCATTCTCTGACTCTCATTTGAGAGAAGATGTGCCACGTTTGGAGCAACTGAAGAGCTTGCCGCACCTGATTGTCCTTTTCGAGAATCTCCTTTGCCTTCTTATCGATTTCTTTCGAATCGGCTGCAGGCTTTCCCTGATCCGCGGCATTGGTGTCGTTCTCCATGTGCCCCTTCAAATCACCTTCTCGAATCTCTTTCCTCAGTTTTTCCTTGTCTTTCTCCTCTTCCTCAGTGGGGGGGATGAATTTCACCTCCACATCCGGAGCAATACCGCTGACCTGAATGGATTTCCCGCTCGGAGTGTAATACCTCGCCGTTGTAAGCCGCAAACCGGATCCGTCGGAGAGCGGTAGAATGGTCTGGACGGAGCCTTTTCCGAACGTCTTTGTCCCCAGCACAAGAGCTCTCTTGTTATCCTGCAAGGCCCCCGCCACGATTTCGGCGGCACTGGCGCTCCCACCGTTCACCACCACGACAACGGGATAACTCCTCTCCCTGCCGTTCTTTCGGGCCGCTACCTCCATGTCCTGGGAGGTATCCCTGCCCTTTGTGCTCACGATTACCCCTGAATCCAGGAACAGATCGGACACTTCTATGGCTTGAGAAAGCAGTCCCCCGGGATTGTTCCTGAGATCCAGCACCAGCCCCTCCAGCTTTCCGTCTTTTTCAAGGGAATCCAGGGCGGCTACAAGGTCCTCGGTGGTCTTGCTCTGAAAATTGGAAACCCGGGCATAGCCGATGGAAGGGGTGAGGAAGAAATGCCGAACACTCCTCAGAGGGATCACGTTGCGCGTGACGACAAATTCAAGGGATTTTCCGTTTGTGCCCCGCATGATCGTCAATTTTACCTTTGTTCCCTTTTCCCCGCGAATCTGTTTGACGGCATCGACGATAGTCATGTCCGTTGTGACCTTGTCATCGATTTTGACGATCTTATCACCTGATTCAATTCCTGCCTCGAATGCGGGAGTACCCTCGATTGCGGAAACGACTGTGAGTACATTGTCTCGAAGGGTGATCTCGATTCCGACCCCTGAGAAGCTGCCCTTCGTCTCCATCAGCAGTTCCTGATGCTCTTCTTTGCTCATGAATGACGAGTGAGGATCCAGACTCTGAACCATGCCTTTGATCGCACTCGATATCAGGCCCTTTGCCTCTTGTGGATCCACGTAGTTCTTTTCGATCTGGCGCAGGACCTCGGCAAAGACCTCAAGGTTCTTGTATACGTCGTCAGTCCCCGCTTTCACGAGGCCTCTGTGCCCGTTTAAGAAAACCGCACCAATGATCATCAAGACCACCAGAATGGTTTTGAAGGTCATCCTTCCCTGTTCAAAACGCATATGATTGCTCCTCATCCCGTTCTTTCTTGCTTATTTTACACTACAAGGTGTGTTCAGTATAGTGCCGTGGATGTTCAAAATCAACGAACTTTTAGCCATTCGGCAGGGTCCAGGTTTGCTCCGCCGCGCCTGATCTCGAAGTATACTCTCCTTTCCGAGCCGGAATCATCTGTTCCCACCGTGCCGATGATCTCTCCCGCCTTCACGATCTTTCCTTCTTCTCCTTTTCGCCGCTCCAGATAGGCGGTAACGGTGAAGTACCTGGACCCATGATTGATCACAACGATTTCACCATAGCCTTTCAGGTTACCCGAGAATTCAATCCGACCGGGGAAAACCGCTCTGGCTTCGGCACCGCCCTTTGCAAGAATAAAGAGGCCCTTTAAAGCGCTGTCCTTCCCCAATCCCCCCGGCTTCAGGAGCTTCCCTGCACATGGAAGCGGCAGTTTTCCTTTTGCAGCCGGAAAGCCGTCGGGCAGGTCCGGTTGAGTGATCTCGGTCTTCTCAAGGGAAAGGAGTTTTTCTCTCAGCGTCCTGGCGGCAAGTTCAAGTTCTTTGACTCCTGTTTCGTAAAACTCCCTCTCTTTATGGATCTTCATGAGGACGAGAACCTTCCTGTCCAAATCCTCTTTTATTTCCAAGAGCCGCGCGTTCTCTTCCTTCTCCATGCGTTCTATTGCTGCGACTCTTTCACGAACATTCTGCATTTCATCCTTGTGTTTTTGCTGCAAGGCGAGCGTCTCCTGAAAGAGAAGGTGATCGGCACTCATGATAAGTCTTAGGTAACGAGCCCTTTTGGAAAGATCATCCAGGTCTCTGGAAGCGGCCAACACCTGGACGGTTCCCCTTTTCGAGTACTTGTAAAAGGCCACCAATCTATTGGCAAGCCTCCCCTCGATTTCTCGGAGCCTCTTTTCGGTGGAGTTCATGAGCTTTTTGAACTTTTCAAGCTCTTGCCTGTTCTGCGCAAGCTTTTCGCTTAATTCTCCCATGCTCTTTCTTTTGGCGGCAATTTGCGCCTCAAGGTTTGTGAGCAGTTGAAGAAGCTCCCTTTCCCGCTCGTGGAATTTCAGGAATTGTTCTTTTTCCCTGCTGAGATCGGTTTCGATCTTTTCAATCCGATCCTGTCCGGTCTCCGCCCCTTTTTGAGCAGCTGCCGGAGATTGCTCAAGGCCGAGGCTGAATGCCAGAAAGAAGAACAGGAAACGTGCGAATGAGATCATCAGATTTTAAAAAACCTTCCGATGGCGATGAAACTCCCGATCAGGCCGAGCGTCAGTCCCAGAAACAGGAGTATGACTACATAGCTGCACGGCAGGAAAACAACCCGGAAAATGGGGAGACCCAGCACATGAATATTGTCCAGAGAAAATACCAGATGAAGCGCAAAGAGGACGACAAGGGCCATCGATCCCCCCAGGAGGCCCTGCGCGGCCCCCTCGATCAGCAGGGGCGCCCTCACAAACCAATCGCTTGCTCCGACCAGTTTATATATCTCGATCTCTTCCCGGCGCGAGTAAATGGTCAATTTAATGGTGTTCGTCACGATGAGGAGCACCGCCATGCAGAGGAGAAGGCCCAGAATCATACCGGTAATCTTCAGCGCACGAATGACTCCCTCGAAACGAGCCTGGTACTCTTCACTATAATGGACTTCGCTGACCCCCTTTACCTTCTCCAGTTCACCCTTGATCTTTTTGGGATCCAAACGATCTTTCTCGGAATCCTTGAACATGATTTCAAATGAGGCAGGGAGAGGGTTCCTGGTCAAACCGTCCAACAGCCCCGCCTGAGCCCCGAGAGTGGCCTTCAAATCGGAAAACGCTTTTTCCTTTGAAATATATTCTCTGATGTCGGCGTCCGGAAGAGAGCGTATGGCGTTTTCAACGGATTTGCGGGTCTCGGGACTGATTGCGTCGTCGAGATACACGGACATGGAAACGGATTTTCCCCATTCGACCACCCAATTGCCGGCATTTACATAAAACAGGGCGAACCCGCCAAGGAAGAGAAGAGAAATAGTGATAGTGCCTACGCTGATGGCATGAATCAGCCTATTTTGAATCATGCCTGAAAAGGCATGAGTGAAATGGTATCTCCAGATTCTCAGCAGCCGCATGATTGCCTATTCAACGATCTTTCCCCTGTTCAGGATCACAATCCTCTGGTCTGTGTTCTTCAAGAGTTCTTTGTTGTGGGTTGCAACAATCACGGTTGTGCCTCTCAAGTTGATGCTTCTGAAAAGGATCATGATCTCCCTTGTGATGTCCGGATCGAGATTTCCTGTAGGCTCGTCCGCCAGGAGTATCAGGGGTTCATTGACGATAGCACGGGCTATTGCGACCCTCTGCTGTTCGCCCCCAGAGAGCTGCAAGGGGAATGACTGTTCCTTTGATTCAAGGCCGACAGCCCTAAGGATTTGATGTGTTTTTTTTCTAATGAGAGAGCGTCGATCGCCAGCCACCTCCAGGGCCAGTGAGACGTTCTGGGATACTATCCTGCTGTTGAGCAGTTTAAAGTCCTGAAAAACAAACCCCATCTTTCTTCTGAGGAGGTCGAGCTTCGATCCGCTGATTCGACTCAGGTTGATTCCGTTGATCAGGATCTGGCCGCGAGTGGGATCTCCGGCGCCGAAGATGAGACGCAGGAGGGTGGTCTTTCCTGCGCCGCTCGGACCGGTTATAAAAACGAACTCCCCCTTGCGCACTCTCAGGTTGAGCTCGCTGAGGGCTTCATTCGCCCCGAAGAATTTTGATACATGGTAGATTTGGATCACTGTGGTGCTTCGCCTTGAACCGAAACAGCGCTCGCTAGCCCCCGCAGGTCGCTGCGGGGGCTAGCGAGCGCGCCAAAACAGATAGAAAGTCCTCGTGAGGTGGAAGATTCCCCGCAGCTCGCTGCGGGGAGCTTCAACATCAGTTCTCGCCCATGGCTCTTTGCAGTCTGGCTTTTGCAAGGTGGTGATCGATGAGGGCATTGTAGTAATTTGTTCTGGCTCTGGTGAGGAGCGCCTGGGCATCCAGGACCTCGGTGGTGGTTGTAACCTGAGCCTTATAGCGTTCCTGCGTCACCCTGAGGTTTTCTTCGGCCTGCTCCACGGCCTTTCTGGTTGTGGGGATGTTTTTATCCGCCTGATCCAGTTCCAGGCCGGCCTGGATAATCTCCAGGCTGATGTTTTGGCGGACATTTTCCCTGGTCTCCAGCAGCTGGAGCTTTTCGCTCATCCTCTCCCGAACCGCATTCTTGGTCTTCCCCCATTCCCAGAAGGTCCAGGTGAGCAACGCCCCGGCCTGCCATCGTTCGTTGTCGTGAAACTCGCTTCCTGAAACGTCGAATTCATCCCCCTCCTTTATGTAATCGCCGAACACGCTCACCTCAGGATAATAACGACTCCTGGCAAGCCTTATCTGCTGATCGGCCTGCAACAGCGCGATGTTTACCAGCTTCATTTCCGGCCTGTGAAGGAGCGCCTTGTCCATGGCCCCTTCAAAGTGGAAAAGGAGTGGCTGGTAAGCGGAGATGTCCTCGACCTCCACCGGAAGGCGCGTTGGGCGGGCGAGCACGTTATTGAAAAAGGCCCGTACATTCCGGGCCGAGTTCTGCGCCCGTACAAGATTCTGCACTGCATTGGCGAGTTCCACTTCCGCCTTGAGCAGATCGTTTACCGGGATGATTCCAACCTCGTAGAAATTTCTGGCCACCTCCAGGTGAGATTCAAGCGCCTCCATTTCCTGCCGGACCACTTTGACCGCGTCATCGGCCCGAATGATGTTGAAGTATGCATCCTTGACAGCCAGAACAAGGTTGAGCTTCTCCTGCTCGAGTTCCCATTCCGATCGGTCGATGCCCAGCTTTGTCAACTCATAGGTACTCAGGAGAGCAAACCCCGTGAACACGGGCTGCCGCACGGAAGTACTCCACTGGTAATTGTCTTCCGTATTTAGGGGGCGCTCGGGGATAACGAATCCGGGTGCAATCGGAGTAGCCGGATTCACAGTCGCTTCGTCCAGCCTGGTGTAGGAATAGTTCGTGCTGAGTTTCGGGAAGAAATCCGCCCGGGCCTGTTCTTTCACAAAGCGAGCTTCATCCACCTGCTCCTTCTTGATCTTGACCTGGTAGTTGTTCTTCAGCGCTTCCTGGATGGCATTTTCGAGGGTGTAGTAGTTTTCCTTTTTTGCCTCTTCAGCGAAAGCGCTCGTCCATAAGGGGATGACGAAAAGTGCGAGCAGAACCGCATTTCGAATTCCTCGCCGGGATGATCTCATTTGGATTCCCTCCACAGTCTTGCCGAAACGCCCTAATCATTAGAATAGGGTCATGAATATGTCAAACTCAAATTGGGAGGTTGGAACCTCGCCGGGATGCATCAGATCCACACTTGTTCACCTTTCGGCATCCTTCGGTTTCTCAAGGCAGGCTATGGGTAAATGGAGACGAGCTTAGATGATTATTTGATTCACGTTCATGGCGAGAGCGAGCCACGAACGCCCATAAGAGTTGAGTTGCTGCGTATGACCTGGTGCTGTCGGGCATACGTTCGTCGGGACCTGACTCCCTCGTCAGGACCACTCAGCCCGGGCGCATGACCGCGAACGGTGCGGGGGTTTCGATTTCAAACTAAAGCGCACGATCCTCCGAATCCGGCTCTTCATGCCCCAGGAGGACCATCCTTTTCTTTGTAGCGGCCTTCCTTTTCTTTTCCCAGCCGTCCCATTCCAGCTTGAACAGACCCAATTTTTCCTGCAGTTCGATCCTTTCCTGAAGGGCTTCCGGCATCGTTTGTGGCAGGGCACGCAAACGCTCCTTCAGCAGCTTAACCTCCTGCTTGATGGCCCTCATTGCATTCAGCGCGACCAGTTCCTCTTCCGTAGGGACCTCAATTTGCCTGCAGTGGTTCTCGCAATTACCTAAGCCCTCAGGCGTATCATGATCTGCCATGTGTCCTCCTGTCCGATCCGACCGATCCGAGCATATGTTAAGAACGTGGTCCAGGTTGTCAATCAGACGAGTGCTATGTTGCTTGACGAGTGCTATGTTGCTTATTGAGACGCCGAGTGGGTGAGAAAAAAATATGTTTTCAATGCTGCTGTTGACATTATAACTACACTTAAGTAGTATGAATATATCTATGAAACTCTCAACTCGTGGAAGATACGGCACTCGGCTGATGGTGGAACTTGCCAGGAATTACGGCAAAGGTCCTACCAGCATCGCCGAGATTTCGCGAAAGCAGGATATCCCGATAAAATATCTTGAACAACTGATCATACCCCTGAAAAAGGCGGATCTGGTCACGAGCGCAAGAGGTCCAAAGGGCGGGCACATGCTTTCGATGCCCCCGGAGAAGATCAATCTTTGGGATATTCTGGTCCTGCTTGAGTCCAAGTCTTCCCTTGTGGATTGCCTGCTGGACCAAAGCGTCTGCTCCCATGCCGCCACCTGCCCGGTACGCCCGGTTTGGGGTCGAGCCCTAAAGGCCCTCGTACAGATTTTTAGGTCCACTACCCTTCAGGATGTTTCTGATTTCCAACCCCAATTCGAAGGTGAACTTCTTCCCTGCAATGAAGATAACTGAAGACCTGCATGCCTTTCTTTGGACAGACCCTTCCACGAACAACGCAAATACCTATTTCATCAACAGGCCAAAGAAGATCCTTATCGATCCCGGCCATGCCCACCTTTTCGGGGTTGTGGAGCAACAACTCCATGCGCTGAGTCTCTCTCCGTCCGATATCGACCTGGTTATCATCACCCACGGACATCCGGATCACGCAGAAGCGTTGCGATTTTTCTCCGGGTCCTCCACACTCGCGGCCTTTCCGGCCCGTGAATTTGAATTTTTCCGGGCTGAAGCAGCTCAATATGGCGCCATGTTCGGCCTCGAGAACTTTCAGCCCGAGATTTTCCTGCAGGAAGGCCGGTTGGAGGTAGGGGACCTCATTTTTGAAGTGTACTCTGCTCCCGGCCATTCCCCGGGATCCATTTGCCTGTATTGGCCGGAGAAGCGCGCCCTCTTCACAGGTGATGTGCTGTTCAAACAGGGGATAGGCAGAACCGATCTGCCGGGAGGAAGCGGGGAAGACCTCAAAGAGAGCATTCTCCGGCTTGCCCGGCTGGATGTGGAATACACGCTTCCAGGACATGGGGAGATTGTCAGCGGACGAGAAGCTGTTAAAAGGAATTTTGAAGAGATCGAGAAATTCTGGTTTGACGCTCTATGAAGAAGCCAGGAGACCCGAAAAACGGGAGGCTGGGAAGCAGGGAAGCCCGGAGCAATGGAACGGGGAACCGGAAGCAGAGGAAGAAATCCGCCACTTCCAAGCCGCCCCCGGTTGACTTTGACCTGCGTCAGCTCGAGATCTTCAGCAGGGTGGTTGAGCTCGAGAGCTTTTCAAAGGCTGCCGACGCGGTCTTTCTCTCCCAGGCTTCCGTGAGCGAAAGGGTGGCAGTACTGGAAGAGCTGGTTGGTGCGAGACTCCTGGACCGCATGGGGAGACGTGTTGTTCCCACGAGTGCGGGGCAGCTCCTTTATAAACATGCCATGACCCTGCTCAAGATGAAAAGAGCGGCCTGCATGGAGATGCAGGATTATCTTGGTGTGCAGGCAGGTGAAGTGGCGATCGGTTGCAGCACGATCCCGGGAGAATATATCCTTCCCGGTGTGATAGGATGCTTCTGCAAAGAGTACCCGCTTGTGAAGGTGGTCCAGACAATTGCCGCCTCCGCCGAGATCGAGTCCCGAGTCCTTGAAGGCCGGCTGGAGTTCGGCGTAATCGGCGCCAGAACCTCAAACACCTTCTTTGAGACCCACGAACTCTGGATGGACGAATTGCTCCTTGCGGTTCCAGTGAATCACCGCTGGGCCGGCAGAAGCGGCATCTCCTTGGATGAACTGGCCCCTGAACCCTATGTGTCCAGGGCAGCCGGGTCAGGCACCCTGAAGATCATCGAGGAGCATCTCCATTCACGGGGAGTTAAAGGGATAGACTCTTTAAACGTCATCGCCCGGTTTGGAACATCCACCGCGGTAAAGGAAGCTGTAAAGGCCGGACTGGGGGTTTCCCTTCTCTCCTCAAGGGCAATGCAGACGGAGATCAGTGCGGGCATTCTGGTTGGCCTGAAGCTGCAAGAGATCCCGTTGTTCAGGCGGTTCTGCCTGATCAGAGACAAGCGGAGGAGCATCTCTCCCTTGTGCGGTCGCCTGATCGATTTTCTCATGAGTGCGGCCGAGGAAGACGGCGGCAAACAGGAATGCGGTACGCTGGAATGATGGAATAATGGAATTTTGGAATGATGGGTTAAAAGAGAACTCCATTCTACAACAGGCATCACGCCTTGTTCCATGATTGCAAATAGATCCTCTAAGGCTGCGCCGATCGCAACCGACCTTGTCCTGAAACCCATGATTTTCACGTCACATGAATCCCCGCTGTTATCGGAATCACCCCCGCCAAGTCTAATCGGATATCGACAATTCCAATTGGACACCAAGGTGCTCATGCAGTACATCTTTAGTGTATTGCGTCTGAAGATCTCTAAGCATTTTTTGAGTCATTCCGCAGGCGGGAATCCCACTGCGCGCAAGGACGGAATTTCCCGTATCAAGTACGAGGCAGACCAAATCAAGCCGGAATGACGGTAGAAGCATTAGCACTTCTGTCGCACTACACAAGCAGGTTGCTGAAGGATCATTGAAATTGGAGCGGCCCTGTTCTATTCTGTGAAGGGATCTCGATTTCAAAGGAGCACGACCATGGCTGGAAAAACGGGTTACCGGCTGACCGAGAAGGTGAAAGGGGCCGGCTGAGCCTCTAAGCTTGCGCCAGGGGACCTGGACAAGGCGCTTTGCGGCTTCGATCTGCCCTCCGACCCCAATCTCATTGTCGGGCTGGACAGGGCGGACGATGCCGGGGTTTACAGAATCAACGACGATCTGGCTATTATCCAGACCGTTGATTTCTTTACCCCCATAGTGGACGACCCTTACTGGTTCGGCCAGATCGCTGCTGCGAATGCCATGAGCGATGTCTATGCCATGGGCGGCATCCCGAAAACGGCGATGAATCTTGTCGGCTTCCCGTCCAAGGAGATGGATATCTCCGTGCTTCGGCGGATCATAGAAGGGGGTCTGGACAAGATGCGTGAAGCCGGGGTCGTCCTTGTGGGGGGGCACACAATAGATGACCCCGAGCTGAAATACGGCCTTTCAGTCACAGGGTTCGTTCATCCCGATCGCGTGCTCGTCAAGAGGAGCCTTCGTCCTGGAGATCGTCTAATTCTTACGAAGCCGCTTGGAACCGGTATCATAGCCACGGCTATAAAAGGAAGTCTCGCTTCCATCGACATAGAGGAAAGGGTCACCCGTATGATGGCGACGCTGAATCGCGACGCTGCCGAGGTCATGGGTTTTTTCCCGGTCCATGCCTGCACGGACATTACGGGTTTCGGATTTCTCGGACACCTTGCGGAGATGGTGGCGAGCTCAGGATGGGGAGTGAGAATCGATTCGGCGCGTCTCCCCATTTTGCCGGAGACTGCAGGATACGCAAACATGGGCCTTATCCCGGCAGGGGCCTACCGAAACCGGGATTACAGAAAAAACATGATCGATTTCGCTCCCTCTGTGGAAAGGGTATTACAGGACATCCTCTTCGACCCGCAAACCTCCGGAGGACTTCTGATATCCGTGGACGGGGGAAGAGCCGATGAAATGCTCAATGCACTCGTAGAAAAAGGGGTCGCGAACGCTTCAATCGTTGGGGAAGTGGTTACAGAGCCGAAGGAAAGAATCATGGTGTACTGAAGAGTTCAGCGTTCAGGGCTCAAGGGGTGGAACTCTGAAGGCTGAACGTTAGCGCTGAAGGAGAAAACATGGAAAGCTTTTTGGATTGTCGGGGACTGGCCTGCCCGGCCCCTGTGCTGCAAACAAAGAATGTGATCGACAGGGAGCATCCCGACCTGGTTGAGGTCAAGGTGGACAATGAAGCGGCAGGGGAGAATGTCTCCCGATTCCTGAACTCGCAGGGATTTCATGTCACGGTGGTCAAGCAGGGTTCGGAGCTCCGGATAACCGGCCGAAAAGAAGGGAATGCGGCTTCGGAATCCGCCTCTGCCGCGCCCGAGAAGAGCCTCGGGCATAAAAAGATCATGGTCATGATCGCTGCAGATCGGGTGGGAAGAGGAGACGATGAACTGGGTCTCAAGCTGATGGCCAGCTTCCTGAAGACACTGAAGGAAATGGGGCCGGAACTCTGGAGACTCGTTCTGTTGAACAATGGTGTGAAGCTGGCCGTGGAAAGCTCGGAATTTGTAGCCAGCCTCCTTGAACTGAAGGATCAGGGCGTGGGTATCTTTGTCTGCGGCACCTGCCTCAACCACTTCGGACTGATGGATCGAAAACGGGTAGGTGAAACGACCAATATGCTGGATATCGTCACCTCCATGCAGGTTGCGGACCAGGTGATCAATATTTGACGGCTTCTCGGTTCCCGTCTCTATCCAGCACTTCTCCCAAAGCCACTTGATTTAAATAGCAGTACCGTCCTGCAGAACACGGTTGATGTCGAGAAGGATCTTCACCCCTCCGGACATCTTTGCCATGCCCATGGAACCTTGGTTATGGGCATCATGCCGATGATCTCCTTGATCTTGAGAATCCCGATCCCATACTCCTCATTCGCCAAGGTAAAGGTCAGATATTTTCCTTCCTTCTCCGCGATCCTGCTGATTGCCTGTGCCATGACTTCTGCTTCCTGCCCCTTTTCAATTCCCTCCTCATGTTGATTTCTCGTCTCACCTCTCCTTTCCCCTCCCGCCGAGGATGTAACAAGGAACGGGGAAGGACAAACAAGGATGGCACTTTCATTTTAGAAACGTGTGCACGACAATGCCGGGCAGGATACTCTGAAGGTCTTATGATCAATTATCCATGACCTTCCTGATCACCCTCGTCAGGCCAACCATGTCATAGGGCTTGGTCACGAACTCTCTTGCACCGATTCCCAGAAACCCTCCGGGAGGCTGTTCATCTGTGTACCCACTGACGACGATAATTCTTGCATCGGGATCCATTTTGAGGAGCTGTTCCAGACAGCACCTCCCTCCCATGCCGGGCATAATGAGATCGAGTACGATCAGGGAGATGTCGTCCTTTCCCTTTTTGTAAAGCTGAAGGGCGCTTTCCCCATCGGACGCCAATATGACTTTGTATCCCATCTTGGAAAGTACATACTGAGCCACGTCCCGCAGACATTGCTCGTCATCCACCATCAGGATGCACTCGGTTCCACACAAACGGCTGTCACGCCTGTTTTCCACTGGATCCTCTATCGTCCTTTTTATCAGAAATCTTTGAAATCCGAGTCCTCCATTGGAATCACCTGTTCAGGATGGATCTCCTTCGCCTTTGCAGGGATCAACTCCTTTTCGGTCTCCTTCATCCGTCCATCGGCCTGCTCCGCCTCCGCATTCGAACTTGTCATGGAGTACATTTCCTAGTCACATTCTTCATTCCTCGCTCCATTGGGGTTCCACTCCAAATCCCTTCAGGCAGTGCCCGCCACAGGAAACACTAGATCTTTCAGAATGTGACAATTCAATACCCGTGCCGATTTAGCCGTTTCGGTGTAAGAATGAGACTTTGTTGTATTTATAGGCCGGCAGCGAGGTTCTTAAGAATTCGGCTTCTCTACCCTTGAGCGTCAGGAAACAAGCGTTTTCGTCGGTTTTCCATCACATCCGCAAGTGGCGAGCCCGAGAACATGGAAATGTTCCAGCTTCGAGGCCCAAAATGGGAAAGACCGGAAACATAACTCGCCTCCGGTCTGAGAAGATGCGGCAAAATCAGACTCCATTGAGGCCCGCGATGTCCCCCACATTGAGTGCCCTGTCGATGTTGATGAGTATCTTCACCCCTCCCGATATCTTCGCCATGCCCAGGATGTAATCCGTCTTCACCTTTGCACCGAAGGATGGGGTTTCCTCGATGTCATCGGACTTGATGTTGAGGACCTCGGAAACCGAATCCACGATCAACCCGACCATTATGTTTTTTGACCCGGAATCCACTTCCACCACTACGATGCACGTCCGTTCGGTGTATTCCGCGGCGTCCACGCCGAAGCGCATTCTGAGGTCCAGGACAGGGATAACCTTGCCTCTGAGGTTGATTACACCTTTCACGAACTCGGGACATCGTGGCACCTTTGTGATCGGCATCATGCCGATGATCTCCTTGATCTTCAGAATTCCGATCCCGTAATCCTCCTTTGCAAGGCTGAAGGTCAGATACTTCCCCTCCTTATCCGCCACTCTTGCCATGGTTTGTTCCGTTTCTTGTACTGCTGCGCCCATTCTCACACCTCCCGTATTCCTTTCTTTGATCCTGCTCTTCCACTCTTTTCATGCTGCTGGAGAAGGTTCTTCCCTCTCACTCGTATCAGTTCGCAGTTCTTACGCTCCTTCTTGGAAGCGCCATGTTCCACCGCCTCTTGGACGACTCGGCAGATCTCATTCTTGCGAAAGGGCTTCGGAATATATGCGAAGGTCTTATGCCGCAGGGACTCCGCTGCCGACTCAAAAGAGGGGAACGCGGAAATCACGATGCTCACGCAATCGGGTTGTCTCTCCTTGAGATACCCTATGAACTCCAGCCCGTCCTCCCCGTCCGGCAGTATCCGATCGACCACCGCCGCCTCGAATTCTCTTTCCGATACAAGCGCTCTTGCCTGCTCAGGATGGGAAGCCGTTGCGACTTCGAACCCCGCGTCTATGAGAAATCGCCGGAGGCTATACCGGATGCTCTCCTCATCGTCCAGAACAAGCACACTATGCTTGTCAGACATAACCTCTCCCTTCAGTCAAACTGGGATAATGCCGCTCTTAGAGATCAATTCTCATGCCAGTTAGAAGAGAAAAGAGAGAAGCGAATTTTTTCTGATTAATATCAAGGAGTAGAATGAGGGGACGAAACGAAGCGCGCTTCTTTTTCAATCAACGGAAATGTCGCATGGTACAGAGTGTAACATTACATTTCTGTACCACGCGATTCGAACTCATCGGGCAGGGGTATATTGTACTCCTTCAGTTTTCGATACAGGGTCTGCCTGCTTACTCCAAGGATGCGTGCAGCCCTGGCTTTGTTCCATCCGGACTTTCGCAATGCAGTGGAAATAGCATCAACATCACCAGCAGGTTCTCTCTTCACGCTCTCGTTCTTCCAGACAGACCACTTCGCGATCTCGGCAGGAATATGTCTCGGAAGGATGGTCTCTTCATGGCAAAGCACGAATGAGTGCTCCAAGGCATGTTCAAGCTCCCTCACGTTGCCGGGCCAGGGATATCTCATGAAGAGTTCCAGGACATCCGAATGAATGCCGAGGATGTTTTTTTCAAAAACCTTATTGAATCTGGTGCGGAAATGGTCGATCAGAAGGGGGATGTCTTCCACCTTCTCCCTGAGGGGCGGAACGGCGATCTCCACGACCTTGAGCCTGTAGAAGAGATCTTCCCTGAAAGATCCCACCTTCACGCTTTCCTTCAAGTCCCTGTTCGTAGCTGCGATCACCCGTACATCCGCCTTCAAGGTGGTTGAGTCTCCTACCCTTTCAAACTCCTTCTCCTGGAGAACCCTTAGGAGTTTCAACTGAATGAGAGGCGAGACCTCACCAATCTCATCCAGAAAGATGGTCCCGCCGTCCGCCATCTGGAAGCGCCCTTTCCTGGCTGCAACTGCGCCGGTAAAGGCCCCTTTCACATGGCCGAAGAGTTCGCTCTCCAGAAGGGTTTCAGCAAGGGCCGAGCAGTTCACGCTTACCATCTGCTTCTGGGCACGCGGGCCGCTGTGGTGGAGGGCTTTTGCAACCACTTCTTTTCCTGTGCCGCTCTCTCCCGTAATGAGAACGGTAGTGTCCGTCTGTCCGAGATCCTCAATCAGCCTGAAAATCTCCTGCATTCGAGTGCTCTTGCCGATAATATTTTTGAAGTGGTAGCGTTCCTTCAGCTCTCTTTCCAACTCATTCAGTCTCGTGACATCCCTGATGGTCAGCACGGCTCCGGACACGTGATCTTCGTTATCGAGCAGAGGCGAACCGTTGATGACAACCACTCGGCCCGACTTCACGCTGTAAGTGCACTGAATCCTCTGCTCTCTGATTTCCGCTCTTCTCCCGATGATTTCTTCAATGTCGGAGAGGCAGGAAATCTGACACTGAGCCATGCCTTCGCCATAGGGTTTTCCAATGATGTCCTCGGGTTTGACCCCGCAGATGTCCGCAGTGGCCTCATTCGCCTCGATTACACGCATGTCGTTGTCTACTGTGATGATGGCGTCCTTGATGCTTCTGAAGATGGCCTTGAGATTTTTTCGGTACTGCTCCCTTTCCCTTTCTATCCGATCTTTCTCCTCTAACAGCCTCTTGTGGCCGAGGGCCATCTTTGCCGCTCTGAGAAGCGTCTCCTTTTGCACCGGCTTGGGCAGATAATCAAAGGCGCCCTGCCTCACGGATTCCGCAGCGCTGTCCACGTTCGGTTGCCCGGTGATCATGATCACGGGACACGTCATACCCCTTTTTTTCACTTCCTTCAGGATCTCCGTGCCCTCATGACCTTCCAGAATGATATCGGCGAAGACCAGGTCTATTTCCCCTGCGGAAAGCATCTCCAGTCCGGCAGGGTAGCTCGCAGCGGTGAGCACTTCGTATCCCTCCCTGGAAAGGAAAGTGTTGAACGTGAACCGAATGCCTTCTTCGTCATCCACCACGAGGATTCTGGGTGCCATTACGCTCCGCCTTTCAAAAGTCAAATTATCCGTTGCTTCCGGGCATGAAATTTCTCTCAGAACCCGATCGACTCCCGCTGGTGTCGTGTATCTGAAATGACAGAATACGTGTCATTTCTCCCCCCCGCCCGCGGGCGGGAGGGAGAGAACTTCTCATTTAATGGAGTTACAAAATCCCTCCTGGAGTTTATCCCGTGCGAGTCACAGGAGTTGAGATGACAACCTGAGCTGATTGCTTCTCAGCGGGAACATCCGCCGAGGGAAAATCCAGAATCACTTTCGTGTATTCCCCTTCCTTGCTCTTCACGTCGATACTTCCCTTGTGGTCCTTTATAATGCCATAGCTGATGCTCAGCCCCAGTCCCATGGCGTGACCGGGCTGCTTGGTCGAAAAGAAGGGGTCGAAAATCCGGCCGAGCACCTTTGGAGATATCCCTTTGCCCTTGTCTAGAAAGGTGAACCTGACCGAACGAATCCCATGAACTTCCCTCTCCTCGGCGGTGATTTCGATAATCTTATCCTTTTGAAACCCGCAGTGCTTCTCATTCAAGGCATATCGGGAATTGGCAAGAATGTTCAGGAAAACATGCTGAAGATCTTTTCGGTTACCAACGATCATCGGCACACCATCGGAAACCTTCATCTTTATCGCGATTCCCTCTTTCCTCAGAAGCGAGGCGACCAAGGCCACTGAATCTTCCAGGAGAGGCAAGACCGCAACCGGTCGTTTATCCGTGTTGCTCTCCCTTGCAAAACACAGAAGGTTCTTCACGATCTTCGCGATTCGCTCCCCTTCCTTGATGATCCTTGTGGGGATCTCCTCATCTCTTCCCGATTCTGCCGCCTCGTCTACCAGGATCTGCGCATAGTTGATGATGCCCGTCACCGGGTTGTTGATTTCATGGGCGACACCGGCTGCCAGTTCTCCGATGGAAGCAAGATGCCTGGCTCGAATTGCCTGAGCCTCCAGAGCCCGCTTCTGCGTGACATCGTGGTCGACCCCGCGATACCCAAGGAGATTTCCGCTCGCATCCAGAATAGGGACTCCGCTGGACTCCAGCACTACCCTGCTTCCGTCCTTGTGCAGGTTCACATTCTCGATGAAGGAGAAGGGCTTTTTTGCAGCCGCTATTTCACGAAATATGGCCTCGACCCTCTCCGCCTCTTCAGGGGGCATGAAATCAAATGGTGTTCGCCCGATCACCTCTCCGGGCTTGTAACCCAGCATTTTCTCTATTCTCGACCCCACAAAGGTGTATTGCCCTTCCGCGTCGACCTCCCAAACCCAGTCGCTTGTGCTCTCGGCCAGGGACCTGAATCGTTCTTCGCTCTCCTGGAGAGCCTGTTCCGCCTTTTTGTGCCCGGTAATGTCCCTGCTGCTGATCACAGCGCCGGTGACATTTCCCTTCTGGTCAAAGAGCAGGCTCCCGGTGGATTGAAGCCATACGAAATTCCCCGCGCCATTCAGGTAGCGAAGTGTCACATCCACAGGCTGCCGGGTTTCCAGTGAAGCGCTGAAAGCGGCCAGCACAGGCGCCACATCGTCCGGATGAAATCTGCGGAAAGGCGATTGTCCGATCAGATCCGCGGGGTCATATCCCAGAACTTGGCGATAAGAAGGGCTGGCGTAGCAGATCCTCCCCATGTCATCCAACTGACAGATGACATCCCGCATGTTTTCGGTAATCCGCCGGAACTTCTCCTCGCTCTCTATCAGGGATGTCTCAGCACGTTTCTGTTCCGTGATGTCCCTGCCGGTGCCTAAAATCGCTCTGCCCCCCTCATATTCCATCGAGGCAAGCGCAACCCTTACGAATATCCTCGTGCTCCCATCCTTCCGGAGGGCTCTGAATTCATAGGGGATCGTCGTATCTTTCCCGGAAATAAAGTTTCTGCAACTCTCCAGAACCCGCTCTCTGTCTTCCGGTGCGATGAGAATGGAAAGGTTCTTTCCGAGCAGTTCTTCGATCCGGTAGCCGAGGGTCGCCGCCATGATCGGGTTGGCGTATCTGATCGCTTCATCCTGAATCACGAAGACCCCGTCAACCATGGATTCCACTAGTGTGCGATATTCGATCCCGGATTCACGGAGCGGTTCTTCCATCTCCTTCATTCCTTATCTGCAGATTGGGTTATCCGGCAATCCGCATACCGATTCAACAAGCAACAATGATGCCAATTTTAAGAGTTTTCTGCCTTCAGCTCCTCTTTCAGATCCTTTCGGAGATCCTCGAGAGCTTGCCTCCAGGCCGGATCCGCTTCAAGGTTCGGCACTGCGGCCGGGCCCGATATGCCTCTTTTCCTGAGCTTTTCTCTCAGTGTCTCTTCCTGGGAGTTTCTGAGAAGGACGGCTTTACTTTCATAATTGTAAAGAATCATTCTCACCGGTTCAGGGTCTGCGCCAGTGGCTGTTTTCAACAGATCAAGAAGCGGTTCGTTCCCGCCCCCGAGCTCGAGGCGGCCTGCCACCTCATCCCGGAAGAGGTTCTTCACCGCCCGATCATCTTCGGTTTCTCTGAACAGAGATCCTACCTCTTTATGAAATCTCTCACCGGTGAGCAGTCCGTCGAGATTTCGTTGAACAAGACCCTTCACCTTCCCTGCGAGTTCCTTCTCCCTGTATTTCTTCTTCTCTTCCTCGCTCAGGGTGAGGTGTTTCGTCTTTTCCATGATCAGATCGAGTGTGCTTTTGATCTCGCTCATTGAAACCTCCCAAAAGAATGGAGTGATGGAGTAATGGAGTGGTGGAGTGTTCTTCCTCATACCCATCATTCCATTATTCCATCATTCCAATGTTCCATGATTGCATCATGGATCTTCGGCCTGAAAGCCTTGAACGCTTCCGTATTGTCTCTCGTGGGGTGCACCCTGTTCGTGAAAAAAATCGTCGTTACATCCTTCACGAGGTCCATCCAGATAGATGTTCCCGTGAATCCGGTATGGCCGACGCTGTCCCTTGAAAAGAACCTTCCCGCGCTCGATCCTTCGACTGCCCGCGTATCCCACCCGAGAGCCCAGTCGCTGCCCTCGACGATATCCTGTCGTCTGAAGAACTCTCTCACGGTTTCGGGCCTGAAGAAGTCCGATCGGTTTCCAAGGTAATGGCCTCTCAGCATCTCGGAGAGGGCCCACACTTCTTCAGCCGTGCTGAAGAGACCGGCATGGCCGGAGTATCCTCCCAGTGCAAAGGCATTCTCGTCGTCCACCTCGCCGAGCAGCAGTCTCTTTCTCCACGGACAATATTGCGTGGCGGCATACTCCAGATCATCGGATGGAGAGTCTCCGGTTCCGAAGAACGTGCTCTTCAGACCCAGAGGTTCATAGAAACTTTCCTCTGCGAACTTTTTCAACGATACACCGGCGCTGACCTCGACTATCCACTCGAGGAGCATGAACCCGAGGTCGCTGTAGACGCTTCCCTTTCCGGGCTCATAGTCGAAAGGCTCCCGCACAATCCATTCTCGCACTATCTCTTTTCTTCGATCCGGCGGGTGCTCGACGAGGCCGGTGAAAAAGGGCTTGTGAGCCGGGATTCCCGATGAGTGGGTCAGCAGGAGTCTGGGAGTGAGACTCTTTTTCTCCGCCAGGTCGGCCGAGGGAATCAACTCCGACAGGTGTTGATCCAATTCCACTCTGCCGACGTCCACCAGCTTCATCATCGCCAGGGTGGTTGCGAAAACCTTTGTCAAAGAGGCAAGATCGAAAACAGTCTGTCTCCTCATGGGCGCAGCGTAGGGGACCAGCATTCTATTCCCGAATGATTCAAAAAAGGCGACACGTCCTTTCCGGGAAACCAGGAGCACTGCGCCGGGGAAGATTCCTTCTCTGATGCCTCCATCGATGACTGATCTGACCCTGTTCACGTCCTGGTCTCCTTTTCGATGCTTCTCTTTTACCGATGGACACAGATCCTGTTCTTGCCATCGGATTTTGCCCGGTAGAGGGCCGCGTCCGACTTCTTGACAAGCTCCTCCAATGTTATTGCGTCGCCGGGAAAATTGGAAATGCCGATGCTCACCGTGAGACTTTTGAATTCCTTAGCCGAAGCAGACGTGAAGGAATAGTCTGAAATGATCTTGCGTAATCTCTCCGCCGCCGAGAAGGCGCACCTGGAATCGGTATATGGAAGGATCAGGGCGAACTCTTCACCGCCATAGCGAAAAGGCACGTCGATTTCCCTGGCATTGACTGCAATGAGATTGCCGAGCGACTTCAGGATCTCATCCCCGGCCAAATGCCCCATGGTGTCATTGATCATCTTGAAATCATCGATATCCATCATGAGAAGGGCCACGCTACGGCCATGGCGTCGGGCGCGTTTGAGCTCGTTTTCGAGAACATGGTAGAAGTAGGCGTGGTTGTACAGTCCGGTGAGCCGGTCGGTAATGGCGGCGCGCACAGCAGACTGATAGTCGGACTGAAGATCGTCCAGGTAAGCCTTTTTCTTGACCAGCGCGCTGATTCGCGCCCTCAGTTCATGGGAGTTGACAGGCTTCATCAGGTAATCGTCAACCCCCAGTTCGATCCCTTTGATCTTGCTCTCCAGATCCTGGAGGGATGTAAGGGCTACAATCTGGATATTCCTTGTGGTATCCGCTTCCTTGAGAGATCTTGCGACTTCGAACCCGTCGATCCCGGGGAGAAGAATATCGAGGAGGATCAGATCGATCCGTTCCTGCATCGCGCAGGTCAGGGCTGCCTCTCCCGATGTGACGGTCTTCACCTCATACGGCTGACCATGGAGGTGCATTTGGATGAGCCGGGCATCCTTTTCGTCATCGTCCACCACAAGGATGTTCGGTAGATCGATCCTTCCGCGGCTGCACTCCTGGCGGTCCATTGGTCTCAGGAAGCGGGATTCCGCCTGACGCCGGGTTTCAAGTTGCTCCTGATAGTGTTTGAGTCGAAGAAGGGAATTGACCCTGGCCTGGAGCTCGGCCGCATGAACCGGTTTATTGAGGAACTCATCGGCCCCTGCCTCGAGCCCCCGAACCTTGTTGTCCGAACCGTCTAGCGCTGTAATCAGAATGATCGGGATGTTCCTGGTGGTCGGATTCTCTTTTACCCTGGCCGCGACCTCGAATCCGTCCAAACCAGGCATCATGATATCCAGAAGGATCAGATCCGGATGTTCTTTTTCGATACTTTCAAGCGCCCGGTTACCGTCTTGAGCCGTGACGCACTCATATGAGCCGGCCGATAGACTCGCGGCCAACAGCTTCAGATTCATAATATCATCGTCCACAATCAGAATTTTATCTTTGTCACCCACGCATTTTTCCTCCGTTTCAACCCTCTTGAGGCTGAAAACACCCTCATTTATCCTCAACCTAAAGGCATTTCTCATATTTGCCTTTTCGGGCGTTTTACCCAAGTGAAAAGAGCAACGTCAAGTCAAGTTATCCTACCTGATTGAAACTGTCATTGGACGCATCTTGAGAAACGGATATATTGCAATGCACGTGCCATGTTACAGTGCCATGTTACGGGGTTTGCATTTTGTGCCGCGAAGGCTATACTGGCGCACGTCCTGGTCTGGATCGAAAAAAGAGGTTCCTGTTTGCGCTTAACCTGTAAAGGGTGGACAAATGAAGAGACTTCTGATCTGTTTTGGGGCGGGCTCCCTTGGGGGTCTGGCGAACAGCCTTGCAGTCTGGGCATGTTGGAAGTATGGAATAACAGCCGCTCTCGGCGTCCAACTTGCGCCGGTCATGACACCGCAGTGGCTTTATGCTCGAATCGTGTGGGGAGGGATATGGGGCCTTCTCTTTGTTCCCCCGTTTCTGAATTCCAGGCCGTGGGCAAAGGGGTTTTTCCTGAGCATTTTCCCCACCCTGGTTCAACTGTTTGTCATCTTTCCATTGCAATTAAAGAAGGGCTATTTCGGATTGGAACTGGGGACTTTGACCCCCCTGCTCGTATTTTTTTTCAACATCGTATGGGGCATAGTCACGGCTCTTGCAATCCGATGGGCAAAGTAAAGCAGAGGAGGCGTTATGGTTACAGTCGAGCGCCGGGACCGGGTGGCGATATTGAAACTTGCACGTGATGTCACCAATGCATTAAATCTTGAGCATGTCACGCACCTCGCAAAAGCCCTTGATGAGGCAAAACAGGATTCGGAGGTGCGCGGTATTGTCCTGGCGAGCGCCAACGACAAGATCTTCTCCCTCGGCTTCGACATTCCCTGGCTTCATGAGGCCGATCAGGAACAGGTCGGTCGCTTCTACCGCCTTTTCAATAAAACATGCCTGGACCTGTACACGATTCCAAAGCCGACGGTAGCGGCTATCACCGGCCATGCCATAGCCGGAGGCACCATCCTCGCACTATGCTGTGACTACCGCCATATCGCAGAGGGGCGGAAATTGATGGGACTGAATGAAATCAAGCTTGGCGTTCCGGTGCCGTATCTGCCCGACTGCATCGCCCGTCAACTGCTTGGAACGAACAAGGCTCGCGAAGTTCTTGAAACCGGCGACTTTTACCCCGCAGAGGATTTGCTCCGGATGGGAATGGTCGACCGGGTGCTGCCACTGGAAAGCGTCCTGACCAAGTCCGTTGAAAAAGCAGCCCAGTTGGGATCCGCACCCCAGGCCTTTGCGCTGATCAAGCAGAATCGGGTGGAGACCATCGAAGCGCAGGTTCGTGAACACGGAGAAGAGAAGGCTCGAGCTTTCCTGGAGTGCTGGTTTTCCCCGGATGCGCAGGAGAGACTGAGAGAAGCGATAAAGAAATTCTGAAATGGAAGTCTTAAATCGTCAAGACGCCGCGAAGAAAAACATTTGCTTTTTCACCTGCCGGACAATTCTCCGGCAGGTGAAAAAGCAAATTCTTGCGTTCTTCTTTGTGTTCTTCGCGCCTTTGCGGTTCATTTTCGTGATTTCTGCCGATGCATAAGCCTCACAAACCAACCAGAGAAGAGATTGCCGCTGCGGAAGGAAAAACGGTTCCCGATCTGATCCGACCGGATTTGAAAGTCCTGTTCTGCGGCATCAATCCGGGACTGTATTCCGGCGCGGTCGGCCATCATTTTGCACGGCCCGGAAATCGGTTCTGGCCGGTTTTGCATGCAGCCGGATTTACGAACCGGGTCCTGTCGCCCTTTGAAGAGAGTCATCTCCTGGAAAAGGGATTTGGAATCACCAATCTCGTCAAAAGGGCAACGGCCCGAGCCGGCGATCTGACGCGAAAGGAACTTGAAGAGGAGGCGGTGAGGTTTGTTTCCAAAATCAGAAAGTTCAATCCGAGGATCGCAGCCATTCTTGGTATCGATGCCTTTCGGAGAGCATTCGCGCGACGGGAAGAAAAGATCGGCGAGCAAGATGAAAGAATCTGCAGCACGAGGATCTGGGTCCTCCCGAACCCGAGCGGCCTGAACGCCCACTACCAGATTGGGGACCTGGTCTTGCTGTTTGAAGGACTGCGTGCTGCCGCTGAAGAAGCGCGCAAGGCAGAGGAATAGTGAAATTATTCCACCATTCCATTTTCCAGCATTCCGGCAGACCGCGGCCTGCCTTTACAGCCCCGGCAGAGGACTTATATTGTTGCCAACATTCTTACTTGACCCGGGACTGCAGACAAGGAGGCTAAGGCATGCAAGTAAAAAGAATACTCTGGCCCACGGATTTCTCCGGGACATCCGAGGAAGCTCTTCCTTATGTGACCTCGCTCACCCGGAAGTACGATGCAGAAGTCCACGTTCTCTATGTAATCGAGGATCTGGCCCATCACGAGGGATGGTACGGAGAATTCGGCAGTGAGACTGTTCAGAAGGTGATGAAGCATTCGGAAAAGACAGCCAGGCAGAGGCTCGATCAGCTCTGCGAAAAATATCTGGAAGGTTGCCCATTGTATGTAAAGCATGTCGCAATAGGGGATCCCGCACAGGAAATCCTGAAGATGATTGGAAATGAGCAGATCGACCTCGTCATAATGACCAGCCGGGGTGAAAGGAGTGCGTTCAACTTCGGCAGCGTGTCAGAAAAGGTGGTGAAGAACTCGCAGGTTCCCGTGATCGTTATCCCGCTAAAGAGCGGAAAACCTGTTGACAAGGAGACGGGATAATTTGTAAGAGTATCCATCCAAGGAGAATGCAGTCGTGAAGAGTACCGGTGGACAGATTCGATTTCAAGGCTTTTTCTTTTTTAGCTTTAGGAACGGGTCTGCCCTCCCTCGCTTTTCCGTCTGAGCGAATTCAATAAGGGGTTGGGCAGGCCCGGACAGGCTGCCCATGAGTCCCCCGATGAGTAGAGGCCATGGGTCAAACCCATGGCCTCTTTTTTTTTCACAAATGGATGCACCATCTGAAAAGGAGGATTTTTGAAATGTCAGGACCGTTGGAAGGAGTAAAGGTTGTAGAGATTACCATGTTTCAGCAGGGGCCGGTGGCCGGGATGAGGCTCGGAGATCTTGGCGCTGATGTCATCAAGGTGGAGGCGAAGACGGGCGACCCTGCCAGGGGATTCATGAAGATCATCGGCGCAATGGCGGGATTGAAGGGAAAAAATTACTACTTCGAGCACAGCAATCGAAACAAACGAAGCGTCGTTCTGGACCTCAAGAGTCCTCGCGGGATGGAGGTCTTCTTGAAACTCATCGACAAGGCTGATGTGTTCCTGAACAACATGAGTATTCGGGCTCCCATGAGCATGGGAATCGGGCCGGAGCAACTCCTTGCGAGAAACCCTCGTCTCATCTATGCCCATGCTTCAGGTTGGGGACGAAAGGGCCCTGATGCCCAGGAGCTTTCGTTCGACTACACCGGGATCGCCCGCTCAGGTTTGATGATGGCCTGCGGAGAAAGGGGGACGCCTCCCACCCAGATCCTTCCGGGCATTGGCGATGAGATCGGTGGACTGATCTGCGCGTGGGCAATCACTGCAGCACTGTACGCACGGGAGAAGACTGGAAAAGGACAGGTCGTGGATACCTCCCTGATGGGGAGCCTGATCGCAGGCCTTGGTTTCATCCTTGCCGCTCCGGCCATCCTGGGTCAGGAATTCCCGCGAGAGAAGAGGGCGGAAGCCGGGAACCCGGTTTATTGCCACTACTGCTGCTCCGACGGCAAATGGCTCGCCATCGCCCACCTGGATCCCAATCGTTACTGGCCAAAGATCTGTAAAGCTCTCGAAATGGAAGATCTGGTGGACGATCCCCGGTTCAACAGTATCGAGGCACGGGGGCGCTATGCGAAGCAACTGGTAGCCATTCTGGATGCCAAATTTGCCACAAAGACAAGAGACGAGTGGATGAAGATTCTTAAAGAAGCGGAATGCATCTTCACTCCCATCCAATCCCTCACAGAGGTAACAAAGGATCCTCAGGCATGCGCCAATGAGTACTTCATCAATGTCGAGCACCCGGGATGGGGCAAGCTGAAGATGGTCGGCTTCCCCTGGAACTTCAGCGAAACACCGGCCTCATGGCAACGTCCGGCGCCGGAGCTCGGACAGCATACGGACGAGGTCCTTCTGGAAGCCGGATACACCAGCGAGGAAATCGATTCCTTCAGAAAGGAAGGGGCGATCATCTGATCATTATTTCTTCTCGGGCATCACGGACGAGTGGTGGCTGGTAATCAGCCACCTTGAACCATCCCAATGGTAGGTATAGCTGTAGCGGCCGCTGACCTGCGCCTTGGTTTTGGCATATGTAAATGTGTACAGACCCGCATCAACCGCGGTGTTGCAGCCGATTTCTATGAAGCGAAGGTCGATTTTGCCGGATGGGCGATTCTCCAAGAAATGATGGAAGTAATCCTCCTTTTCCGTTTGTGTCAAGCGAGGTTTGTTGGAGAGGGTAGGCAACAGAATGGAACGCTCTGCATAGTTGGCAACCACCTTGTGTGGATCGCCGGACTCCAGGGACCGGTTCCAACGTTCGAACAGGGATGCGATTTCCTCTTCGGTGGTGACCCTGCAGATTTCTGTTGAATCGGAAGGAGCGGTGTTTTGCTTGTCCCCAATGGAAGCACATCCGGTCAGAATTGCGAGAGCGGCAAGTGTAATCATAGAAATCAACTTCATGGAAATGTTCCTTTCAGCGCAGGCGGGATGTTTCCTCAAGGGATTGATACCGGTCGAGGGCGGAAATCACTTCTATATCCATTCAACCTTTCCAATCGTGATTTCGCTTTGAACATCACCCGTATTCGGCACTCCCTCAGGCTCGATCAGGAGTGCCTTGTATCCGGTCTCTGACGATGGTTTATGCAGCGGATTATCCTCAATTCCATTAATCACATTTCTCGACCACTTTGCTGCGCTCCGGCTCGATAGATGAGAGAATCTTCTTCACGTAGGCTTCCGACAGATTGCCTTTCTTGGCCTTCAGCAGCTCGAACACGGGCCTGATCACGGGCTGACGCTCAGGGCGCTCCACAAGTCCGGCCAACTCCGGGTCGCCGGCATATGCCTCCAGAACCTGCTGGAATTTGTCCAACCGCTTCGCCTGATCATTGAAGAGGTCCACCAGTTTTTCGCCTGTGCCTGCGGCCAGGGCCAGCTTGCTGGAGACATACAGACACTGGACGATCGAGCCATAGAGTGCATCCACCATCGTGGCCATGATCTCCTGGTCGTTTTCGGCTGCCTGGAACAAGTCATGAAAATTGGCAATGACGTACTTGATGTAGAGGTCGCGGTTGGCCGGGTCATTGGGGTTATCGGCGATCTTCTTGAGCTCATCCTGGGTGAAGGTCTTGAACTTCAACTTGCCCCTCATGTCCAACCGCTCGGGTATGGACTTGACCACCAGCGTATTCGCAGCGCCGAACTCCTGTTTCTTTCCGAAGAGCAGGGCGTAATTGGCATCAAAGGCATACATGCCCAGGAGGATGCGCAACTGCTCCTTGTCCTTGCAACCGATAAGTCCCTCCACAGGCAGCACTAAACTGGGCTGGTAGGAGAGTCCGGCCTGTTTGAACAGATCTACATTCTGCATGAGTGCCTTGCCCTCACTCTCGCCGAAAAGGGCTTTCAGCTTTTCGGCGCCTTGCTTGAGTACCTGGGCCCTGTCTGCGGTCGGTGCTGTCCCGGGGGCCAGGCATAGACACAGAACCGCGACCATCATGAATAACCACGTCTTACAAAGTTTCATCTGTACTCTCTCCTTCCTTGTCCTGTTGACGAAGTATGTCCATTTCTTGGTGCGTGAAGTGCAAATCCCTACCGATCTTTTTGCATCCCTTCCCGGCGTGATCGGCGCAGACCACTCAAGAGCGCCGCCCCTGCGTGCAGAACACGGGTCAACACCGAAAAATAGAGGGCCGCGTAAAGCAACAGTCCCATAAGCCCCAGCACAGCCAAATTGAAAGTGAGAGTGGAAATGCGAAAGAACCCCACCCGTTTGCAGGCGGCCAGGAAGTGGGCCCGGCCCCATTGTGACTCAGGCTCCTGACAGACAGGCAGGGCGACCTGCACTACCCGACTCTCGCCCAGGCGCAAATCTTCCAGCGATTGGAGGCCGAGGGCGATCTTGGCCAGCTCGCGGTTGTGGTGCTCACGTTTGAGCCTGGCCACTCCATCGCGCCCCAGCTCGCGGCGCAGGGACGCTTCTCTTTCCTTGATTCGCCCCGACGCCTTTTGCTTATGGTCGCGGATGCTTTGCTCTGCCCGGTCAAGGAGAGCCTTGATTGCGGTTTGTTCGGAGCGTGTGTAGCCCGCCGGAGTCAGCTCGCCGAGCCCCTGCGGCAGGACCTCTCCGGCCAATGTGCTCAGCCGGTCCAATTCGTTGGAGAGGATGCGCATGGCCCGGGCTACTTTGCCGGCCTGGTCGGGGGCGTCATCGCCCAGAAAGGGATAGTCGGCCAGACCGCGCAGCTCGGAGAGATAGCGGTCCATGAGATAATCGGCATGGCGCACGGCACAGTCATCAGCATAGAACTGGCCATGGTAGCGATTGGTGGTGAACTGGGTTGTGACCAGAGCCTCGTAACCCCAGCGTGAGGGCATCATGTCCGCCACCGCGGAGGTATTGCGGTCGTTCGCATCGCGCCGGATCAGTTCGTCGAAAGGGACCACCGCCCCGCCCAGCATGATTTGTGGAATCAGAAGCAGGGGGATCAGGATATAGATGGTGACCGCCGATTTCAGCGCAGCAGAGATGTTCAGCCCCAGCACGCAGGAGACCAGCGAGCAGCAGAACAGCACCAGCCACGTGGTCAGGGTCATATCCGGGACGCGCAGGATGCTGTTGGCCACCAAGACGAACATCGCCATCTGCACGGCCGAGACCAGGGCCAGATAAAGTGTTTTTGCCGCAATATAAGCCGGCCAGCTCAGGTTCAGAAAGCGTTCACGCTCAAGAATCTTACGATCCCGGTTGATCTCCTCAGCGCTCACGCTCATGCCCATAAACAGGGCCACAATGACACTGATGAAAAAGTAGATTGTCAGGTTGGGGTTGTCGCCGAAGGTATACACGGCGCCCCAGGCGCCGTGGCAGAGGAGCGCCGCCAGGAGCGCCAGGAGGGGCGGTTCGATCAGGTTGATGGCCAGGTACATGCGGTTGGCCAGGCGGGTCTTGAGGTTGCGCAGGAAGAATACCCACAGTTGTCCCCAGATCCCGGGTCGCCACAGTCGGCGTTCAACCTCGCCGGCCGGAATCTGCGTGAACCGGTCTTCTGAGGGCTCCTGCCCGCGCCGTGCCAGATACCGTTTGTGCCACTCCCGGGCCGACACAAGGCGGTTGGGGGTATAGGCCCCTTCCCGGTCCACCTGCTTCTCCTCGATGATCTCGAAAAGCTGCTCAGGGTAGACGCTGCCGCAGTGAGGACAGGCATATTCTTCCTGCCCGGCCTTGTTTGCAGCACTCCGGAAGTAGATAAGGGCCTCCAGGGGATTGCCGTCAAAGATGGGCCTTCCCCCCTGGTCCAGAACCCAGAGGGTGTCGAACATCTTGTAGATGCGCGAGGAAGGCTGGTGGATGACCGCGATAACCAGCCTGCCCTTGTCGGCCTGTGCCTTCAGCAGACCCATGACGTTCTCCGAGTCGGCCGAGGAGAGCCCGCTGGTGGGCTCGTCCACGAAGAGAATAGGCGGCTCCCGGATCAGTTCAAGGGCGATGTTTAACCGCTTGCGCTGGCCTCCGCTGATGGTCTTGTCCAGCGGGGTGCCGACCTTCAGATCCCGGATCTCGATCTGGTTCAGCTCCCTCAGCACGGCATCAACCCGGCGGGTGCGCTCGGCGGGGCTCAGGTTTGCCAGAGAAAGGCAACCGCTGAAGTAGAGGTTTTCAAAGACGGTCAGGTCCTCGAAGAGCAGATCATCCTGGGGCACGTAGCCGATGACCCCCTCCAGCCGCTGGGGTTCTCGATGCAGGTCGATACCGGCCACGAGCACACGGCCGGAATCGGGCCGTCGCTGCCCGTTCAGGATGCCGAGCAGGGTTGACTTGCCTGCCCCGCTGCCGCCCATGACCCCCACCAGACGGCCGCCAGGCTGGCAGAAACTGAAGTCATGCAGCCCTTTGTCCGTGCCGGGGTACAGAAAATGAACGTGTTCGCCCCTGAAGACCAGGCCGGAGGCCCGGGGATGGATGTCCAGGAAGGCGGAGGCGATCTCCGAGTGGAAGATGGCATATCCCTGAGGGTCGCGAACGACTGCGCCGGGGGAAAGGAGCTGAAAGGTGTCGGTTGCCAGAGGCACGGAATCCAGGGTAAGGCTGGCCTCGGGTGAGGCCTTGAGGAAGTAGCTATCCGGACCTCTCAGGTGTAGCACCTTGAAAGAACCACGGAAGTCAGGGCGCAACAGGAGATGACAACGGAGTTGTCCGGCCGGGGAGCCGGGCGTCACTACCAGGAAGTTGCCGGTCAGGAGTTCGGGCCGCAATTCCGCCCTGCAGAGTAAGGTCGTCTCCTCCGCCACCGTGCCGGCGATGTCGAGTCTCTCTGCCACGACATGGGCCACCTGGCGAGCGGTTTGATCCTCACCGGCCTGATCGGAGAGTTCCACAAACCGCATGAGAAATACGAACTGCTCGAATCTGGGCAGTTTGGAGCGCAGGGCGCCTGCTACTTTCGCTGCGCTTTCCAACAACTGCGCTGTCTCACTGTCCTGGTGAAGGGCCAGGGCGGCGTCGTAGAGACCCAGATAGATCTCAGGTTGACTCAGGAGCAGGTGCTGGCGCAGGTAACGTTCCAGAAACATGCGCGCCCTTGCCCAGTCTGTCGCCGGATGCATGGCCGCCTGGATGGCGAAAAGGTTGAGAATGCCGTTCAGCAGGTTCTCGTTCATGAAGTCAGCGTTCAGCCCTCCGGTTTTCCGGAGCGAAGCATAGAAAATTTCGCCATGAGCGTCAAAAGAAAACGCCCACCAGGCATCTCTCTCCCGGGTTCTCCTGCTTTCCAACCTTCCTGAAACCCGGATATTCTCCAATGCTCATACAGACTCGATTGTTGACTATTGAGCCGTGGTGCGTTTACATAGCCACCGCTGAGGTAAAGGTTGCCCCTGAAATTACAAGAGTGGATCACTCGATAGGAGTGTGCACGATGCGACTGATAGTCCGTAGAGCAGCTTACATTCCAATGGTGCTGGTTGTTGTATTTTGTTGCGGAACAACACTCCTCGCAGAAACCCATGGTCCGGGAGGATTGCCCGAAGAACCATCTCCTGCCGGATCCGCCGCGATCCCAAGAAGGTCGGAGTCGCCGTGGGTCTTGGAAGCCAGGATCAAGAAGTATGTGAATAGTCATACCTCCTATGAGTTCGGCAATCCATTTCCACCTCACCAGGTTCCCTTGAGCCGCCTTGAATTTCCACTGGACTCTATTTGGGGAGGTCTTGAGGCACGGCGAAGCTTCAACCGCTTTTCAGCGGGTGTGGAATTCCTCACCTCCTTTACGAATCAGGAAACCGGCCGATTCAAGGATAGTGACTGGGATGACGATACCGAGCCGGCCCTTTTGACAATCTATGGTGAGACCAATTGCCGCCTGGAACCGAGCTACCAAGTGAGGGCTGATTTCGATATGCAGGCGGCTGATCTGATGGGGCTGTCCGGGCGGTTTGATCTTCGCCCGGTGATTGGTTTGAGATGGCAGCGCTTTTCGCTGGTTGCGCATGACGGCACGCAAACCGATGTATATACCCCGGGAGACCTCCCTCTGCCCGGGGATTCCATTGCTTTTGAGCAGAAGTGGTCCCAGTACTTCGTGGGTCTGAAGTTCGGGTACGATCTCGGGCCACAGTTCGGCTTGCACCGGCTGAAATTCCATACCCAGTTTGACTGGGCTTACGTGGAAGGAGAAAACGAGGACCGCCATCTGCTGAGGGTGGGGAATCGAGTTACCACCGAAAACACCGACGGCCATGCCTGGCACGGAATGCTGGGGATTGTGGCGGGATTGACAAAGATCATCGATCTCGGCCTGGAAGTCGATTATTTGCGGATAAAGAGCACCGGCACCCACAGGCTACAAAATGATTTATTTGACCTGGATTTTTCATTTTCGAACGGAGTCACGGTCTGGTCGGAGCAGACGAGTATCATTGTCAAACTGGCATATCGGTTCTGAGAATTGATGCTCCTGACCCCTGACGAACGCTATTGGGACGGCTTTCCGGTCATCGGCACGAAGCGCACTGGGATTGTCTTCTTCTCGGTCACGCCCGCTCTTGTTTTTGTCACTATGACGATTTGCTGGTGAGTGGTCCCCACCGGTATCACCATTTTCCCGTCTACCGCAAGTTGATCGATCAGGGCCTTCGGAATCTCATCCGGTGCTGCCGTGACCACGATCGCGTCGAAAGGAGCATGTTCGGGCCACCCCAGGTACCCGTTGCCTGTTTTAACAAAGACGTTGTGGCAGCCCGTTTCTCTCAGAACACGACGAGCGTTTTCCGCCAGTTCCGGAATGATCTCGATCGTGTAAACTTCCTTGGCCATCTCGCCGAGAATAGCGGCCTGATATCCGGAACCGGTCCCGATCTCCAGCACCTTTTCTTCCTTTGAGATGCCGGCAGCTTCCGTCATATAAGCAACGATTGCGGGTTGAGAAATAGTCTGGTCAAAGCCGATGGGAAGCGGCCTGTCTGCATATGCAAGGTGTCTGATCCGTGCAGGGACAAACTTGTGACGCGGAACCGCTTCCATAGCCTTCAGGACCGAAGACTCCGCTATGCCGCGCGCACGGATCTGCTCGTCCACCATACGGCGCCGCTCTTCTTTGTATTCGTCTCTTGGACTGCTTGCTCCTTGCGCCAGGACTTCCTGGAGCCTCTGAGAGTCGCCGGGATAAGGAACTGAGCAGAAAAGCAGTGAGAGGCAGAAAGGAAGCAGGATTATCAATTTATGCATCGGAATCTCCTCTCTGGATGAAGCTGCTGATGCTCCCACAGGGCAAATGGGATCTCACCCAATCGAACAGTCGAACGGTTGCCGGGCGCTTATGGTTCGGAGTGTTTCACCGTCTTGAGGTAATTTGCCTTTATGGGCGCAGCCAGCAATGTCTCAAACGGTTTGAAAGCTCCGGATGTCGTGGCAGACTGCACAAATTTTTGGTGTCCTTCGGCTGTCTTCCAGACCTCTATTTCAAAGATTCGCGCAGGATCATCTTGGTCTTGCAGAAGTGAGATGCTGAGGCAGCCTGCCTCGATTACTCGAGACTGTACGCCGGATAGGAATTTCAGCAAATCATCCACCTGATCGGGCTTTGCCTGAAAAGAGACAACGACAGTAGCGCTCATCCTATAGCCTCCTTTGCATGCTTAACTGGTCTTTATTCTCTCTCTATCCGACTTCTTCATTGAAATACCGCAATGTGAAAGGGCAACGAATACTCCCCCCGGCAACGGGTCGGATGTTCGGAAGAGTTGTCGTAACTGCCCAATAGATATGATCTATACCGAAAGAAGTCAAATTCAAAAGCCGAGGAAGGAGCCCTTTTGCCTTGACGCTTATGGGCGCAGTCCGCCATAATCTCATTTCTCTAAAGACCGGGAGAGAATATGGAAGATCTATTCGAGTTGATGACGGAAAAAGGCGACGTAGAAGAGAATGAAACCAGGGTTCGCATCGGCATTCGCGTGAAGGTGTCGGGTCTAGAAACGCCATGTGCTGTCACAAGGGCTTGCGGTTCTTATGATGACCTGGGAAGGGAGATCCTGGGAATCAAGAACGCACTCGATCTTCTTTTGACTCGAGCGGAGAAGATCTTTCAGGGATCCCGGCCAGGGTTTGCCTCGGATCCCCGTCGACCGGCCGAGGAGATCTGGGTGGCTTTGTCGGGCATGAATGAAAAGGTGTTCGCAGAAACCTTCAACAGTCTTGACGAAGGAAAAAGGCGAGAAGTGGCCGAGTACGTACTGACCCACTGCAATGTTTTTTCAGGCAACGGACGGATCTTTTCAGAGCGATACGACGAGGAATCGGCCCTGATGGGTTAATTGTGCCCTTCCTAGGATCGCCGGCTGCCCCCTTCCATTCCTTCGCTCCTTCCTTGTCTGCAACAAAGCCCTCCATAACAACCACTCTTCGTTGCCTAACTGCGCGCGCCTTTCAGGGACCGACCTTTCGATGCCCTGTTCCACGGATCGCGTTCATGGTGCAACACACATAGTGCGTGCATACCTCTCTTCATGGTGGGGCCCATCAGGGTGAAGGAGAACACGACATTAAAGGACTCGCTCAAGGTTAATGGTTTTAGAGGGGCTAAACCGGTTGGCGCTGAAAAAATGGATCAGGCTCGAATTGTTCCAGTCGACCAAGGTGTTTATTTTTTGAACACCGATTGTTTTCAAATGGTCCACAAATTCATTGATCAACTGCTCACCAATGCCCTGGTGCTGGAAATCGGGATCAACGCCGATGGTATCGAGGCTCGCTTCCTCCTGGAAAATACCAAATTCCCCCATATAGAGCTCCCCCATCACAAAGCCTACAACCGTGCCACCCTTGTCTTCTGCGACCAGGGACACGGGCAAATAATCTCTGGAAAAAAGTTTTTCAAACTTCAATTGATAGTACTCCGTCCGGGAAGCATTCAGTACCTTCCGGTCGATCCGAACCACGGAGTCAAAATCGTCCGCCTTCATGAGCCTGATCTTGATGGTGCTCTCGTTCATAGGACATCCTTTCTCTCTGGGCACATCTTTTAAGCTCTCGTCATTGAATCTCCCTCGTTTCCACCGTGTTCTCCGGATTAACGAGATTTTAATTGCCGGATCTTTCGGTCAGCCACGCCTACGAATGCCAGGTTGACTTTGCTGAGATAGGCCTTGTCCTTACCTTCAATGTAGAACCTCAGCACCGCGTCTGTGCCGGATGCACGGAGCTCGAACCAGAAGGAGCCGAAGTCGATGTACGTGCCGTCGCCGGCCCAGAAGACGCGTCTGATCTCAGGAATTGTGACTGCCCCTCCCACGAGCTTCTGCAACTCGTTCCGGACTTCTTCGGTGGACGGCTTCCCAACGAAGGACTTGAAGGTCTCCACCATGTATTCCTTTGCCTGGTTTCCGATAGCCTGTGCTCTCTCCCGTTCCCCGCCCCTGAGGGACTCCTCGAAGAGCTTCTTGTCAATCCGATCGTAATATCTGAACTGGATGTCGTATTCCCGTATTTTGTCCATGTAAAGCTGCGCAAAGGAGCTCTTGTCAAGATAAAGCCCGGCCATGATGCTCAGATTCATGAGGGCCAGTTGCATCCCATCCTTCTCCTTCATGGCGAGACTCTGCTTGCGCCCGTTTTTGCTGACGCTCCATTCCAGCCCTCCCATGGCAGCGCCTCCGGATTCCTCCGCCATGATCAGGATACGGGGTTTGTGGCCCAGGCTCACCTTTTTTCCGGTTGCATCCGTGAGCACCACCTCGCCTCCACGCCGGAGCTGCTCTTCCACCTCGCCGACCATGCTGCCGAAGTACTTGAATCCCACAGGCGTGTTGAAAACGCGAACCCTTGTGCCTCTGCTTTCAAACTGACGCGAGTATTTCCGGTTAAAAACATCTGCGAGCTCTCCAATGGATCTGGAGGTGGGAAAGGTCGTCCCGATCACCTGATCGTACTCAAAGAGATCACCGCTTCGTGCCAGCATTTCCAGCTTGAGAGCAGCGTTCAGAAAATAGATCTGGTTGGGCTTGAAGTAGACGACAATCCGGGGCGCCCCCGGCAAAGTCTCCACCTCAAGGCCTATGTCGGCGGCTTCTTCAGCAATCGAGGAGTCCGCCAGAGTGACCATGTTGTACCGATCGCCATCCGGGTCCCAGATGAACCCGAAATGGATCTCCCCGGCGAGGAGTTTCTCCTTCAGGCCAATGTTCCTGTATATGATCTGCTTGGTCGGGTCGCACCCGTAATCCTCCCCCTGAATGTTCCCCACCCTGTGGAAGTCATCCCTCTTTTCCCAATGCATGTATCGGATGGATCCTGAGGGACTGGTATCGATCCCAAATCGCTCGAAAACAGGAAGGGAGTTCTCGTGCATGCTCCCGCCCACCGTAGAGACCCCCACCTTCATACCAGACTCCTGAGCCTTCCGGATGAGCTTAAACGCCTCTTCAGGAATCGTCTGCTTGAGGTATTCCACATAACCCGAAACAAATCGAAAATCACGCCTGATCAGAGGCGAGTCCATCCTGCTCAGGCAAATGGCAAGTCGGTCCTCTTTTGCCTCTTCTCCTATTTTTTTTACCTCATCCCTGATCTCGTCGGCCATGTCCAGGAGCTGCATGCCCTTCTCATCCATGGGTTTTATCCCCTGCTTGAAGGCCTGGGAATGGCTGGCTGTCACATTCGCGCCTCCATCCAGCTCATTGTAAAAAACACCGAAGGAAGAACCCCAGATAGGAGTGGTATCCTTGTCTGCATGAAGATGCGCGGAAATGGAATGGCGGGCAAGTATCCGGCTCAAGAATTTGATGATATCCGATGTGTACCGGCGAACCTCGCCTCCGAGATGAACAGCCTGAACGGAGTGACGGCTGTAGACACGCGCCATGGCCTCTGCCATGATCATGACCGTGTGCGCATTGAAAGGGGCGTCGGTGGCGAAAAAGTTTTCCATATTGAAAGTATCTCGATACCCGGCCGTGCCGAGTTCGAAACGATCAACCCATTTGAAAAGACCGTTTCTCGAAAAGAAGCCGTTGGAGTAACGTACTTCAATCTCGCAATCCGGCGGCAATGAGATCCTCGGATTGCTCTCCTCCTTCAACTGCACCTTCATCACCGAATCTTGTTCCACTGCACCCATACTCTCCTCCCGACCCGGCCTGGCTGCCCCGGCTCACTGAAAAGAAAGATTTCTCACTCCGTTCGAAATGACATCAATATCGAAGGGTGGAAAAGCCGTCTCGATTTACCGTGTCCAGTCCGTCCCATATGGTTTTCCTATCCATTCCCTGACGATAGGACAAGCCCTGCAAAATCACAATTATTTTATAAGGGGGAAATCTGCCGGTGCTCCCTTCATAAAGGGGAGACAGCGGGGAATTGCGTCTTGACCTTGAATCATCGAAACGTTAAATTTTGCCCATGAAAAAACGAATCGAATGGATGTTGTTCAGCATGACCCTGATCGGCTGTGCCATCAGCCTTCCTCATTTAACCTTTGCCGCCCCGCGACCTCCCGGCGGTTTCATCGAGCCGTCTCCGCTGCCAGGCGCCATGACGCTGTGCGGAGAAAAGATCCCCCTCGAGAATCCACTAATGCTGGAGATGCTGGACAGGGAAATCCACATCACCGTCTGGGATCCGGCAAGGGTGCTCCTCACGTTCAAACGGGCATCCCGTCATTTCCCTTTTATAGAGAATAAACTCAGGGAGCTGGGAATGCCTGACGATCTGAAGTATCTCTCGGTCGCCGAAAGCAATCTCCTTACTTACGCAAAGTCCAGCGCGGGCGCTCTGGGCCCCTGGCAGTTCATGAAGGCTACGGGGGTGCGTGCCGGGCTGAGACATGATCCTTCCATGGATGAGAGACTGGATTTCGAGCGCGCCACTGAAGCCGCCCTGCTCTATCTGAAACAGCTGAGAGATATGTTCGGCTCCTGGGCTGCCGCAATGGCCGCCTATAACTGCGGAGAGAATCGGGTCCGCACGGAAATGAGCGAGCAGAGGGTGACCGACTATTACCGGTTGAATCTTCCGCTGGAGACGGAGAGGTATATATTCCGGGTCGCAGCAATCAAGCTCGTCATGGAAAATCCGGAGCGATACGGATTCAGGATCCCCAAGGAAGCGGTGTATAGAGCTGTTCCTTGCGACTCCGTGCCTGTGGATATCCGGCAACCCATCCACATTGCCGACCTGGCCCAGGCCCTCGGGACCGACTACAAGGAGATCAAGGAGCTCAATCCTCAAATCCTGGGCCGCCACCTGCCCGAGGGGCAATATGTGATTAAAATCCCGTGCAAAACCGGTCCCAAACTGGACGATTTCCTGAAGAGTCTTCCTCCGGTTCAGGAGGTGACGAAAAAGAATCCTGATATCACCAAGACCAGGAGTGCGAAACCCGAAGCCCGAACAGGAAAGTGAAGATCCGATTGAGTTGTCTCAGGCAAAGCCGATTGCCTCTGACCTGGCACACAGGTTGGTCTCGATTCATGCAATGAATAAAGCCCTTGCCCATGAGGAGTTCAGGTTTCGGGAAATCCATCCCCTCATACGCATGGGCACGGCCAGCGATCGGTATGGCGGGTGGATCGGTCAGATCTATTCCCGTGAGCGATTTGGAAACAGAATCTCCAAGCGGGTCAATCGTGTCGGCGGCAGGACCTTCAAAGAAGAGGTTCTTCCCGTGGAGAGCGTGGAGGAGTACTTCGAGCACTTCGCCGTTCTGGAACTGGACTCGACTTTCTACAGTCTTCTGCTGGACGAAGAACTGAACCCTACCCCGCTTTTCAGACTTCTCGAAAAATACAGGCAGTACTTGAAGCAGGAAGATCGTCTGATCCTGAAGGTTCCCCAGGCTGTTTGCGCCCGCAGACTGTTGAGACGCGGCGAATTCACCGAGAACCCGGATTGCTTTAACGCGGACATCTTCACCCGCCGGTTCCTGGAGCCTGCCACTGCACTGCTGGGAGAGAAAATCGCCGCGTTCGTCTTTGAGCAGGAGTACCTGAGAAAGGATGAAGAAAGGGCGCCGATCCGTGAGTTTGTGCTGATGTTGGAGACGTTCTTCAGTGAAGTCCCGCGGGATGAGCGCTATCACATGGAGGTGAGGACCGAAGCCCTCCTGCAGGAACCTTATTTTCAGGTGCTTGAGAAATTCGGCATCGGCCAGGTGCTCAGCCACTGGACCTGGTTGCCGAGTCTGAAGGCGCAGTTCAGGAAATCCGGAAAGAGGTTTCTCAATAGCGGTTCGAACGCAGTGGTCAGACTCATGACCCCGCGCGGGATAAGGTATGAAAAGGCATATGCGATGGCTTTTCCCTTTGATCGAGAGGTCGAAGGGATGATGACCCCGGGGATGGTCGAGCAGACAGCCGGGCTCATGGTCAAAGCCATAGAACAGGGCGTAGCTATGCACGTAGTAATCAACAACCGGGCAGGGGGAAACGCGCCCATGATTGCCCGGAAGATCTCAAACCTGTTTTCGAACGAGCTTACGCTTAATTCACCCTTTCCAGATCGCTGACTTCTCCTTCGCTGAGCACCTTGTCAATGTCCAGCAGGATCTTCACACCACCATCCATTTTGGCCATGCCCAGGATGTAGTCGGTGTCTACCTTTGTGCCGAAAGTGGGGGTATCCTCTATATCATCCCCTTTGATATTGAGCACCTCTGAAACGGAGTCTACCAGTATTCCCATCATTACGGTTCCGGACCGGCTTTCAATCTCCACCACAATGATGCAGGTGCGGTCTGTAGAATCCACAACCCCCATGGAGAACCTCTGTCTCAGATCGATGACCGGGATGACCTTGCCCCGCAGATTGATGACCCCTTTGACGTATTCCGGCGTACGCGGCACAGGAGTGATCGGGATCATGCCGATGATCTCCTTGATCTTGAGAATGCCGATCCCATACTGCTCGTTCTCCAGGCTGAAAGTGAGGTACTTGCCCTCCTTTCCGCCTCCTGCAATCGCTTCCGCCTGTTTCGACCCTTCTCTCATGATTCACTGACCTCCTGTGGCAGGTGATTTTTTATGATCTTTCGAGGTACGGGCAGAACGTACAGGCAGAACTTATGCGATCTCCATGCCAATATCGCCGCTTCAAGAGATATGGGAAGATTATTCAATGATAACCGAGCAATAGAATGGACTTCGAGATAAGATCGATCTCACCGTCGTCGGATATTTGACGGTTCAGGGAAGAGGAGTACGGAAGCCTGCAGATCCTTCAGGAGGAGATTGGCGGGGATTCGGATCGCATAGCAAATGGTGAGGAGTTCAGGATCCTTGGAAGGCAGATATCCGGAGAATAGGAGATGACACGCATCCTGTAAAGGCGCAGGATTGTCTTTTCAAAGAGTATGGAAGCGCGTATAATGACTTTTCCGTAACATTTTAGTCTATGAGACAAAAGGTTCATGAGGTGAAGGCTTTCCCCGGCAAGTCTCGCCCGTGGAAAGATAGCGCTTTGATGGCCCCTTTTCATAGAGCTGAAGTGTTATGACTTTTCGAAAAGACCGTCCTGTTCCCATAAAAAAATCGAGAGGGATTCATGCCTGAGGAATGCAAATCACCGTCTGAAAGCGATCGTGCCCAGCAGCCTTCTTTTTTCACCAGGATCTGGTTTGAGGAACTGGGCCTGCCGCGCCATGTGCTTTCGGGTTTGAAGGATTGCGGCTTCACGCTGTGCACTCCTTTACAGTCGCAGGTGATTCCGCTTGCGCTTTCAGGCAGGGATGTGGTGGCTCAGGCGGGGACCGGCACAGGAAAGATAGCAGCCTATCTCCTGCCTTTGATGGCCCGTCTGCCGGAGCGCTCTGCAAGCCCGCAGGGGAATACCACTGCGCTCATCGTTGTGCCCACTCTTGAGCTGGCGCGCCACGTGGCCGCGGACGTCAGGACGTTCGGCGGCAGTCACACGGCCCTGTCCCATGCCATCGCCGACGAGCGGGATTGTGCTGAAACGGGCGAAACCCCACCACAAGTTCCGGATATCATCATCGGAACCCCACCGGCCTTGATCAACCTGATCAAACATGGCTTGCTGCGAGTCTCCACCATCAACGTCCTCGTCGTAGATGAGGCCGATCGCTATTTCGATCTGAACCTCGTCAAAGATCTGCGGTACCTTTTGCGGAAGCTTCCTCATCACGAGAAGCGGCGTTCCACACTGTTCTCCAATTCTCTCTCCTACCGCATCCTTGCCCTGGCTTACCATTACATGAATGCACCTGAATTCGTGTCAGGCGCCACGGAAGAACCGCAACTGCAGGGGATCGATCAGTGTCTTTTCCATGTGGACTCACGGGAGAAGGCATCTCTTTTGCTGGGAATTCTGAAAAGGGAAGAGTGGAAAAGGGCGCTCATTTTCGCGAACACGCAGGGAAGCGTCGAAGAATTGGCCCGCACGCTGAAGGAAAACCGATTCCCCCTGGAGTATATTTCCGAAGATGTCCCCCCGAGAAAACGGTTCAGGCTTATGGCGCGGCTTAATCGGGGGGGAGCAAGGATGCTTGTGACTACGGATGAGGGATCCGGGTCGGTGTTCATGGAAGGCGTGTCCCACGTGATCAATTACGATCTACCGCTGGCGCCCACGAACTACATCCAAAGGGTGGGCCGCATCAATGTGACAACCGGTGCACGACGTGCGATTTCTTTCGCCTGCGAAGAGTATGTCTTTCACCTGGAGCCGATCGAAGAAGCCCTGGGCTACAAAATCCCCGTGATACCGCCCCACGACGACTGGTTCGTTGAAGGAAAGGTTCGACCACCCGCCGAGGAGGCGAAGGCCCCGAAGGAACCGGGCCCGAAGCCACAGGAGATTCATGAGGAGAAAAGACCCCTTCAGTTGAAGGGCGGGGCACGGATCGTTTTCAGCAGCAGCCCGGGAGGGGTGTTTGGACTGGCCGTGGAAAGAGTCACTCCTTCGGATCAGGGCAACCATTCCGAACAAACCGATCACAACGAACATGGCGCTGAGGGTCGGAAGAAGCCCAGGAGGAGACGGCCCAAGCGGAGGGAACCTAAAAAAACTGAGAATGCAGAATAACGAATATCGAACACCGAACAAGGGCCGGTAATTTCTTATTCGATTTCCTCAGATAGACTTTCGAGCTGATTCTTCGGTATCACGACAAAGGAGAGATCTTGTGAACTGGCGGAAGGAGTAAGATTTCTCCCCGGCTATTGCCGGGGTCGAAATGACATGGGATTCAACGTGTTTTAAGAGACACGATACTTAGAAGGTTCTATTCTCTGTTCGTTATTCGATGTTCGAGATTCGATGTTCGATATTCGCCCTCCTCTACTCCCACTCGATGGTGCCAGGAGGCTTTGAGGAGATATCAAGAACCACCCGGTTCACACCCCTCACATTGTTTATGATCCGATTGGAAATCCTGGCCAGGATCTCGTGGGGCACCCGGGTCCAGTCCGCGGTCATGGCGTCCTGACTGTCTACAATCCTCAGCGCGATCACATGCTCGTACGTCCTTTCATCCCCCATCACGCCAACGGTTTTCACCGGCAAAAGAACTGCAAACGACTGCCACACTTTTTCATAGAGATCCGCTCTTCGTATTTCGTCCAGGAGAATGAGATCCGCTGATCTCAGGGTTTCCAGCCGATCGGGGGTTACCTCTCCCAGAATCCTTACTGCCAAACCCGGTCCTGGGAATGGCTGGCGCATCACGAGTTCCTTCGGGAGCCCAAGCTCCAGACCCACCAGCCGCGCCTCGTCCTTGAAGAGCTCCCGGAGGGGCTCGATGAGCGACAGATTCATCACTTCGGGCAGACCACCCACATTGTGATGGCTCTTGATCGTTGCGGAAGGTCCCTTGAAGGAAACGCTTTCGATCACATCCGGGTAAAGCGTTCCCTGGGCCAGGTACCTTGCCCTGCCCAGTTCCCTCGCCTTTGCCTCGAATACGGTTATGAACTCCCGCCCGATGATCTTTCTCTTTTGCTCCGGGTCGGTCACCCCTTTCAGGCGGCTCAGAAAGTGCTCCGAACTGTCCACCAGATGAACTTTCATCCGGTAGCTGTCCCTGAAGAGTTCCATGACCTCCTGGCTCTCCCCTCTTCTGAGCAGGCCGTTGTCCACGAAGATGCACGAAAGCTTCTCTCCTATGGCCTTGTGAAGGAGAACGGCGGTAACGGAAGAGTCCACACCTCCGGAAATGCCGCAGATGACCCTTTCCTTCCCGACCTTCTCTTTCAAGTCCCGGATCGTTCTCTCCGCAAAGGAACTCATTGTCCAGAGAGGTTCGCACCCGCATATTCTGAAAAGAAAATTCCGGAGAATCCTGGCGCCCTTCGGCGTATGCACCACCTCGGGATGGAACTGCACTCCGAAAAACCGCCCGGACAAATCAGACATGGCGGCCACAGGGCTGTTCCTGCTGCTTGCAAGCACTGTGAAGCCGGGGGGCAGGGCTTCGATTCTGTCCCCGTGGCTCATCCAGACGATCTCTTCCCGCCCCTTCACGAATCCATGGAAAAGGTCCTTGTCATCCTGAACGGCTATAGGGGCGCTGCCGTATTCACGATCATCGGCTCTGGAAACCAGCCCGCCCATAATATGGGCGAGGTACTGCATGCCGTAACAGATTCCAAGGACCGGTACGCCCAGGTCCATGATACCTTTGTCGGTGATTGGCGCCCCGGTGTCGTAGATGCTGGCCGGTCCTCCGGAGAGGATGATTCCCGTTGGACTGAATTCCCGGATTTTTTCCGGGCTCGTGTTAAAGGGATGGATCTCGCAATAGACGTGTGACTCTCTGACCCTGCGGGCGATCAGCTGGGTGTATTGAGAGCCGAAATCGAGAATCAGGATCTTGTTCCCGTAGATATCCCCGCTCATGGATCTCATTACTCTAACCGATAATTCGGAGCTTCCTTGATGATGATGACATCATGGACATGGCTTTCCCTCAGTCCTGCGGGGGTGATTCGAATGAACCTCGGCTTCTTCTGGAGCTCGCCGATGTCCTTGCAGCCAAGATAACCCATTCCTGCCCGCAGTCCTCCCACCAGTTGATACACCGTATCCGAAAGAGGACCTCGATAAGGAACCCGTCCCACGATGCCCTCGGGCACCAGCTTCTTGTCCGTTTCCACATCGCCCTGAAAGTAGCGGTCCTTGCTGCCTTCCTTCATGGCCTCGATGGAGCCCATGCCGCGGTATACCTTGTAGGTTCTGCCCTGAAAAAGGATGGTCTCACCCGGGCTCTCTTCGGTCCCCGCAAACAGGCTTCCGATCATGACCGAGTCCGCTCCTCCTGCCAGGGCTTTCGTGACGTCGCCCGAGTACTTGATTCCACCGTCTGCGATTATAGGGATATCGTGTTTCCCGGCCTCCTCCGCGCACCTCATGATGGCGGTCATCTGCGGAACTCCGACGCCCGCCACGATTCGCGTCGTACATATGGAGCCGGGCCCCACTCCCACCTTGATGCCGTCGACCCCTACGTCTATGAGACTTTTTGTCCCTTCCGCAGTGGCCACATTTCCGGCGAGCACCTGGAGGTTCGGAAACCGTTTTTTGACCATCTCCGCGGCGCGAATCACGCCTTCCGAGTGCCCGTGAGCAGTGTCGATCACGATCACATCCGCACTCGCTGCGGAAAGCCTGTGGACCCTCTCCATCAACTCCGGCCCTGTGCCCACGGCGGCGCCGACCCTGAGCCTCCCCCTGTCATCTTTGCAGGACAGGGGATATTTCTTGATTTTCTCGATGTCCTTGATGGTGATCAGACCGACCAGCTTTCCGTCTTCATCCACAACCAGGAGCTTCTCGATTCTCCGCGCATGGAGAATTCTCTTGGACTCCTCAAGGGTGATGCCTGTCTTGGCCGTAGCGAGATTCTCCTTGGTCATGACATCTCCCACCGGCTGGTCCAGGTTGGTCTCGAATCGCAGGTCCCGGTTGGTAATAATGCCGACGAGGTTGCCTTCCTTGACGACGGGCACTCCTGAAATCCTGTACTTGCTCATGATCTCCAGAACGTCCACCAGCTTCCGGTCCGGTTCTATGGAGATGGGGTCCACGATCATCCCGCTTTCCGACTTCTTCACCTTTTCCACTTCGAGAACCTGCCGGTCAATGCTCATGTTGCGGTGAATGATGCCGATCCCGCCCTGCCTGGCCAGCGTAATGGCGGTGGCCGATTCCGTCACCGTGTCCATGGCCGCACTGACGATCGGCACATTCATGGTGATCGTTCTGGTCAACCTGGTTTTCACATCCACTTCGTTCGGAAGCACGGAGGAACGGTCCGGCACCAGGACCACGTCATCAAAGGTGTACCCGTCTTTCATATCGATTCTGTCCATGTAATCCCTCAATATCTGTAATGGCGAAGCTTTCGCCGGAACGGCTTTGAAGGAACGTAACAAACAGTCCCTTCCTTTTCAATCAAAAAAGGTTGCAATGATTAAGGAATTGGGAAACTCCCTTACTCCCAGTAACCCATTCTTTCCCAGAACTCTTTATCCTTGACCATCCACTTTCGGCCGAATTTTTCGTCGTAGTAGGAAGCAAACCTGTTGAGCCATCTGGACCAGAGATTCTTTCCCTTCTCTTTGGCCTCCAGCACATCCTCAAGATAGGTGGTAATCTCGCCCATCTTTTCCTTGGGGACGTAATATGCCGCGCCTTTGTTGTAGGATTTGATGGTATCCTCAGGACTCAATGCGTGGGCGGTGAGCATGATCGGGATAACATTCTTCCGATTGGCGATCTCCAGCAGCCCATACCCGTCAACCCCCATGATATCCAGGATGGCGATGTCGAAGTGCTGGCTTTCGAGCAGGTTTTTGCCCTCCTGGAATGTGCGGGCCTTTACGACCTCGCACATGTTCAGGAGCGATTCCATGGTGTCGAGAACATCCTGCTCATCGTCCACCACAAGAATTCTTGAATAATTCAGCAGTCGTGTCGTCATTTTGAAACCTCCTTCAGTTGGATTTTCAGTGCCGTTCACTGAATCAGACTATGATCTTCCTCGTACTCTTCTTATCCTTCATGGTGAGATATCCCTTCTCTTTTACCACGAAGGACACGAAAAGCACGAAGGGAGATTTACTTCGCTTTGCGCCATGCCGCTATGCGCTATGCCGCTTCCTCATCCTGGACCTCAGCAGTGTCATGATGGACACCATTTCCCGGCACCGCAACAGGCGGGCGGCAAGAAAGTAGATCCCCTGCCCGGCGAGGATAAGGGCGAGGAGACGGAGACCCAGTTGCAGCGTACCGGTACGAGGCAAGTGGGGAAGCAATGCCCCGTAAAGAAAATAAAGAGCAAGTCCCATGATCGCTGCAGCAGCACCGCTCTTGCCTGCTGAGATCAGTATGGATCGGCTGTCCAGGACACCCACTTTCCTCTTGAGAAAAGCCGCCAGCAGAAGGATCTGCAAACTGGAAGCGAGGGAAAGGGACAGCGCCAGTCCTCCGTGCCGGAGAGGCCCCATGAGCAGGAGACTGAAGACAAGATTAGTCCCCATGGCAATGGCAGCCAACAGCACGGGTGTTCTTGTATCCTGAAGCGCATAGAACGCCGATACGAGCACCCTGCCTCCTGAAAAGGCCCACAACCCCAACGAATAAAAGAAAAGGGCCTGGTTCGTCATAAGTGTAGAGTAGGAATCGAATGCGCCTCTTTGAAAAAAAAGCTGGATAAGAGGCCTCCCGAGAACCAGCAGACCGACCATCGATGGTATGGTGATGAAGAACGTGAGTCTGAGGGCGTGGCTCAAAGTTTCCCTGAATTCGCTCATGTCCTTGCCGGCCGCCTGCCTCGAAAGGGATGGGAGTGCGGCTGTGCTGATCGCAATGGCAAATACCCCGAGCGGGAACTCGACCAGACGATCGGCATAGTAAAGCCAGGAGACGCTTCCATCAGGCAGAAAGGAAGCCAGAAGAGTACCGATGAACTGGTTGATCTGGTATATGGCGGAGCCGAAGACCGCAGGGAGCATGAGGAGACCGATTCTCTTGACCGCAGGGTGGTCCGGCATCCAGAGCGGCATCAGAGAAATGCCTTTTTTCAAGACAACGGGAAGTTGGAGGAGGAGTTGCATCATTCCTCCCACCAGGACCCCTACCGCCACTCCCACGACCGGCTCCCTGCAGTAAGGGGAGATCAGGAGGGTCGCGCCGATGATCCCGACGTTGAGGAGAATCGGAGATGCGGCCGGCGCTGCAAAATGTCTCATGGAATTGAGTATGCCGCTGAAGAAAGCGACCAGACTGACCAGCAGGATATACGGAAATGTGATCCGGGTGAGAAGGACCGTCAGATCGTACTTCAGACCGTACCCTCCAAAACCAAAGGCCTGTATCCTGACAATCCATGGGGAGAAGAGGATACCGAGGATGCTCACTGTAACAAGGATGAGGGAGAGAAGGGTCAGAACGGCACTGGCAACCCGCATGGCATCTTCCCTGCTTTTCCGGGCGAGGTACTCGGTGAACACAGGAATAAATGCAATGGTGAGGGACCCCTCGGCAAAGAAACGCCTCAGAAGGTTGGGTATCCGAAATGCCACGAAAAAGGCATCCGCTGCGAGACCCGCGCCAAAATAGCCGGCTACGACCATGTCCCGCACCAGTCCCAGGATGCGGCTGAGGACCGTATAGAAACCCACCACACCGGCTGCCCGGCTTACGCTGCTCTTTTCCGATTCCGCTGGTTCCTGCAAGACCATGTCTGGAGTTCCAATGGTTTTTGCCTTGACAATTTCCACTATCGCCTATAAAGTTTTGTGTTTCAGGGCGATGAGTTCGGCCCCTATTGAACCCGCAGGATCAAGGAGACAAATCTTGGCATATCATAAATCAGCCCTCAAGAGGGCACGGCAAAGCAGAGAAAGAAGGATGAGAAACATGGCCTCCAAGAGCAGGGCCAAGACCGCAGTCAAGGCGGTGATCGCGGCCGTGGAGGAGAACAAGGCCCCGGAGGCAGGGGAGGCGCTGAAGAAGGCCGCATCCATGCTCCACAAAATCGCCGGGAAGAAAGTCATCCATAAGAAACGGGCTTCCAGAAAGATTTCCCGCCTCACGCGCAAGGTGAACAAAATCGACTCAGCCAAGTCCGCTCCGGCTGCATAGCCTCAGGAGCAGATTGTCGAGAACCGTCCTGGTTGAGGAACCCCTTTTGAGCTGCCCGTCCGCCTCATAGAGCAAGGCAAGCCCTTTTCTCAGTTCCTCGAGAGACCACCTTTTTGCCGTGGACAGAAACTCGTCGGCCGAAAGGCGGGCTCTTCCCAGCATCTCCTCCACCTCTCTTTTCCCGCCCCCTCTCCCGACAATTTCCTTTGTTCGAAAAAGAAGCCTCATCTGCCTGTTCAGCATGCCGAGAAACCGGAGGGAACCGGATTTCTTATCCTCTTCCTCCAGAAAGCGGCTCAGGGCCGCAATGGATGGGCCGCACTCCCGTTTGGAGATCAAGGTCATGAGATCGAAGATGGTGAACGAACGGGTACGGGCCACGGTATCGCTCACCTCTTCGAGAGTAACGGTGTTCTTCCCATAGCGCATTCGAATCTTTTCCAGTTCTCCGTACAGATCCCTCGTGTCATTGCCTGTTACCTGCTGGAGATAAAGACAGGTCTGGAGGTCCATCCTGAGCCCCAGTTCCGCCGCCGTGCGTTTGATCCACGGAGCAACCTGCGGCTCCCTCAGGTCTTCGAATTGAACAGCACGGCCGGCAGACCGGATGGACTTGAACACCCCCTTCTTGAAATCCGCTTTGGAGCAGACGAAGACGAGGCATGTGCTTTCGGCCGGATTCTCGAGGTAGGGGTTGAAACGATCAAGCGCTTCGGCTCCGAAGGCTTCGGCTCTTCTGACGATGACCAGTCGCCTGGTCGCGAGGAATGGAATGGATCTGGCGCGACTGACGATATCGGCGGGCGCGGATTCACCTCCGTAGAATATCTCCAGATTGAAGGCTCTGGCGGACTCCGGGACGAGCTTTTCTTTGAGGCCTTCCAAGGCCTTCTCGACCAGAAACTCGTTGGGACCGTGGAAGAGATAGAAAGGAGCTATTTGCCCCTTTTTCAATGCCTGTTCAAATTGGGCTGGAGCCAGATCCCTGGGCATCAGAACCTTTCCATGGTCCTCATGTAGATCCGCTGGGCCAGCCGCCTGGCAATCCTTTCCAGGGCGTTTTGCTTGTTGTACTGGTCCACAAGAGGATCTGCTGTGACCTCATAGCTGGCCCGGGTTTCCATGGCTTCTTCCCGCCAGACCACCTTGCCCGTACTTCTTTCCACCAGGGAGACATCCAACCGGAGTCTCAGTCTCCGCCTGTTCGTCTCATCATAGATGACGGAGTTGCCCTGGACCGTTCGCTCCAGAAAACTGTAACTCTGCGGATCGGTCCAAATGGTGTGAATATGGCCGACCAGAGTGAATGCCGCCTCTTCGGCAGGCAGGAGCGGCACCCTCGCATGGCTGATGAATTCATCCCTGACCATTCGAGTGAAGACTGCTTCGAAGCCGGGCTCAGAGGATGTGCTGGTCATGAGCGGCACGGCCAGGCTCTCCACGCCCAGTCCGATAGGCTCCCCGGTCGGCCGGAAATGGTAGCCGCAGCCGAAAACAGCAAAGAGCATGGCGCATAGTGCAAAGCGCATGACGAATGTGCTCGCGTGCATCAACAGCATTTTGTGCGGAGAGCTTTTCACCTGCACCTTGGGATTTTTGCCACCAAGTCACCAAGCCACTAAAAACATATCCTTCTTTGTGTCTTCGTGTCTTTGTGGCTGAACATGTGGTTTCTCTAAATGACGATATTGACCAGCTTGTTCCTGACCACGATCACCCGTTTGATGGGTTGGCCGCCGATAAAGCTTGTGACCCGCCCGTTCTTCAGCGCCTCTCCTTCGATCTCCTTATCGCTCCAGAATGCAGGCACTTCGATCCGACCCCTCACCTTTCCGTTGACCTGGATAACCACGAGCTTTGTATCCACCTCCAAGGCCTCTTCCTCATATCGGGGCCATGGAACGCTCAGCAGATTGCCCTTCTTGCCGAGCCTGCTCCAGAGTTCATCCGCGATGTGGGGGGCGACCGGGGAGAGAAGAATGATGACGGCTTCCACCGCCTCCCTGATCACCGCCCAGCCGAGCGCATTTCTGTTTTCCTCATCGGTGATTACTCGGTTCAGTTCATTGACGAGTTCCATGATGGCGCTGATAGCCGTATTGAAATGGAACCGGTCCTCGATGTCCGCCGAAACTTTCTTGATAGTTTGATGGGTCCTCCGATGCAGATCTTTCAAACCGCCCGAGAGCGTTTCACCTCCGGAGTAAGGCACAACCCTCTTCAGGGAGTCGACATTATCGTCCACAACCCGCCACACCCGGTGAAGGAACCGGAAGGATCCTTCCACTCCTTGATCGTTCCACTCCAGATCACGTTCCGGGGGTGAAGCGAAAAGACAGAACATGCGAACCGTGTCAGCCCCATAGCGCTGAATGAGATCCTCCGGATCCACGACATTCTTCTTGGACTTGGACATCTTGAGTATGTTTCCCGTGATCACCTCGGCCCCGCAGCGCACGCACTTGTTTTCAGAGACTTCACTCGGAAAAAGGAAACCGTGGGTCGGACATTCCTGAATCTCCTTGCAGACCATGCCCTGCGTGAGAAGGTTCGTAAAGGGCTCGCTGACCTTCACTTCTCCGAAATCGCGCAGCACCCGGGTGTAGAATCTTGAGTAGAGCAGGTGGAGGATGGCATGTTCTATGCCGCCGATGTATTGATCCACGGGCATCCAGTAGTCTACTCTTTTCTCATCCAGGACCCCCTTGTCATAGTCGGGGCAGGCATATCGCGCGAAATACCACGAAGACTCCACAAAGGTGTCCATGGTGTCCGTCTCGCGCCTGGCCTCTTCGCCGCACTTCGGGCAGGCTGCACGGTAGAAAGATGGCTCATGGGGAAGAGGCGAACCGCCGTTCGGCCTTAATTCGAGGTCAAGGGGCAGCCTCACAGGCAGATCTTTCTCCGGAACCGGAACAGCTCCGCATTTCTCGCAGTAGATGATGGGTATGGGCGCGCCCCAGTATCGCTGTCTCGAGATATTCCAGTCCCTGAGCCTGTAGTTGACGGTCTTGTTTCCCTTGCCCTCGGTTTCCAGATAGGATGCAATGCTTTCGAGTGCTTCCAGATTCCGCATCCCGTTGAATGGTCCCGAATGGACAAGAATTCCCTCCCCTTCATAGGCGCCGGTCATGGTCTCTTCGCGGAGTTCTTCACCGAGCGGCTGGATGACCACCCTCATGGGGAGATTGTATTTTCGTGCAAATTCAAAATCCCTCTGATCATGGGTGGGCACGGCCATGATGGCGCCTGTGCCGTAGTCGAAGAGGACGAAATTCGCCACAAAGATGGGGATCTTTTCTCCGGTGACAGGATTGATGCAGTAGCGTCCGGTAAACAGCCCCTCCTTGACAGTGAAATCCGCAGATCTGAGGTACCCGGCCACTTTCATCGTCCGGTCGATGAAGCTCAGCACCTCCTTTTCCTGCGGCAAACCCCTGACGAGCTCTCTGAGCATGGGGTGCTCGGGGGCAAAGCAAAGAAAGGTGGCGCCGTAAACCGTGTCCTGCCTGGTGGTGTACACCTCTATGACCTCGCCGGTGCCGGCCAGTGGAAACCGGATGATGGCCCCGTAGCTCTTGCCGATCCAGTTCTTCTGCATGGTCAGAACGCGCTCAGGCCACCCCGGCAGCTTTTCGCAATACTCCAGGATCTCTTCCGCATAATCCGTGATCTTGAAGAACCAGCTGTCCATCTCCTTGATGGTCACTTCCTGACCGGTGTGCCGCCAGCAGCAGCCGTCCTCGACCTGTTCCTTGGCGAGGACGGTCTGGCAGCTCTCGCACCAGTTCACGAAGGTTCTCCTCCTGTAGGCAAGCCCCTTTTCGAACATCTTGATGAAGATGAGCTGCTCCCACCGGTAGTACTCAGGGTCGCAGGTGGCGAATTCCCGGTCCCAGTCGTAACTGAAACCCATCCTCTTGAGCTGCGCCTTCATATACTTGATGTTGTCATAGGTCCATTGGGCAGGATGGATCTTGTTCTCGATGGCCGCGTTTTCCGCCGGCAATCCGAAGGCGTCCCATCCCATAGGGTGCAGGACGTTTCTCCCCTTCATGCGCATCGTTCTCGCCACCACATCGCCTATGGTATAGTTGCGGACATGGCCCATGTGGATCTTGCCCGAAGGATAGGGGAACATCTCCAGGAGATAGTACTTCTCCTTGTGAGGGTCTTCGACCACCTTGAAGATGGATTCCTTTTCCCACTGCTCCTGCCATTTTTTCTCGATAATCTGCGGATCGTATCTCATAGCTGCAGTCGGTTGTCGGTTAACAGTTATCGGTTAACTATTCTCTTCCATCTTGTGATAGATACTGTCCAGCACTCCGTTTATGAAGGCGCCCGACTCTTCGGTTCCGAATTTTTTCCCCAGTTCCACGGCCTCGTCAATCGACACCTTGGGAGGGATATCCTTCAGGTACAGAACCTCGTACAGAGCGATTCTCAACACATTCCTGTCCACAATAGGCATCCTCTCCAGCCGCCAGTGTTTGGATGCCTTTCTGATGAGGCTGTCCAGTTCCTCCTTCTGCTCCCAGACGCCAACCACGAGCTGCCTGGAAAAGGATGAGCTTGCATCAGGGGGTTCGAAACTGCTGCTGATGAGATCGAAGCAATCCCCCGGATCCCCCTGGTTGAGCTCCATATGAAAAAGAACTTGAAGGGCCAGTTCCCTGGCCTGGTGTCGTTTCCCCATGATCGCCGCATCGCCCGGTTTGGGCGCGAAAATACCCTCGATGGGCCTGTGAGGGCAGAAGAGGGATCAGATTTGCTTAAAGAGGTTCACCATCTCCATGGCGGCCACAGCAGCATCCCACCCCTTGTTTCCGGATTTGGACCCCGCTCTTTCAATGGCCTGCTCCAGGTTATCAGTGGTCAGAACACCGAAGGTCACCGGGATCTTGGTTTCCAGAGCCACCGCCGCGATTCCTTTGGATACTTCGGCCGCCACATAGTCGAAGTGGGGAGTGGCCCCTCGGATGACGGCGCCCAGGCAGATGACGGCGTCGAACCGGCCGCTCTCAGCCACCCTCTTGGCAACGAGCGGGATCTCAAAGGCGCCCGGCACCTTTACCAGACTGATCTGACCCTCCGAGGCCCCGTGCCGTTTCAGTGCGTCCATTGCGCCCTCTGTAAGCCTGGAACTGATGAAATCATTGAACCGACTTACCACAATTGCGAATCGAAACCCCTCCGCTCCCAATTTCCCTTCCAGCACTTCCGCCATGGCCCTGTCCTCTCTCTTTATTTTCTAGGCTCAGCCCAGTTCTTGATCTGAAGCAAGTGCCCCAGTTTCTGACACTTTGTCACGAGATATTTCAGGTTCTCAGGAGTCGGCTCCGTTTCGATCGGAATACGACCGGTGACCTCGAGCCCATACCCTTCGAGCCCTATGATTTTCTTGGGGTTGTTGGTCATCAATCGGATCTTCCTGATTCCCAGTGCTGCGAGGATTTGAGCGCCGACCCCGTAATCCCTCAGGTCCGGCTCAAAACCAAGATCCCTGTTTGCCTCGACCGTATCCCTGCCCTTGTCCTGCAGGGCGTAGGCCTTGATCTTGTTCGCGAGGCCGATGCCCCTGCCTTCCTGCTGCATGTAGAGAATCACTCCCAACCCTTCCTTGTTTACCATCTCCATGGCGCTTTGAAGTTGCGTGCCGCAGTCACAGCGGAAGGAGCCGAAAACATCTCCCGTGGTGCACTGGGAGTGGACTCTGACCATGATCTCCTTCTCGGAGTCGATTGTGCCCTTGACCAGGGCAAGGTGCTCATGGGAATCCAGATCGTTCACGAATGCAACGGCTTTGAATTCACCGAACGGCGTGGGCAAGAGGGTCTCCGCAGCCATATGGACAAAGCTTTCGTACCTCATCCTGTATGCGATGATGTCCCTGACTGTCGCGATCTTCAACCCGTGTTTCTCAGCGAAGCGCTCCAAATCCGGCATCCTGGCCATGGACCCGTCATCGTTCATGACCTCGCAAATGACTCCCGCGGGCTTCAATCCTGCCAACCTGGCCAGATCCACAGATCCCTCGGTCTGTCCGGTTCTGAACAGCACCCCTCCGCGTCTTGCTCTCAGCGGGAATACATGTCCGGGTTGCACCAGATCTTCCGGCCTGGCCTCGTCAGCCACGGCAGTCGTTATGGTTTTGGCCCTGTCGGCGGCGGAGATCCCCGTGGTCACACCGCTACGCGCCTCGATCGATACGGTGAAATTCGTCTGAAAGGGGGAACGGTTGTTTGCCACCATGAGGGGGAGCTTGAGCTTGTCCACAATTTCGGGTGCAAGGGACAGACAAATCAGCCCGCGCCCGTACTTGGCCATGAAATTGATGGCCTCGGGTGTCACCTTTTCGGCGGCCATGGTCAGGTCGCCCTCATTCTCTCTGGATTCATCATCGACCAGGATGATCATCCTTCCCTGTCGCAGGTCCTCGAGGACCTTCTCTATCTCTGAAACCGGCATTTTCTATTCACCAAACCCGTGTCTATTCAAAAGATCCATGTCAATAGTGGAAGATTCCCGCCACCGTTTCGCGTCCTTGGCGTTCTGCAGGAATTTTTCCACATACTTTCCTATCAGGTCGGTCTCGATATTAACGAGATCCCCAACCTTTTTGCCCAGGATATTCGTCTCGCCGGCAGTCTGGGGAATGATATTAACCTCAAACCCCTTTTCATGGCAACGGTTGATCGTCAAACTGATTCCGTCCACTGCAATGGAACCCTTTTCGATCGTGTACCGTGCAACAGCCGGTTCCAATCCTATTTCCAACCGGGTAGAGCCCCCGACCTGTTCCTTTTTCAGAATTTTCCCGATTCCATCCACATGGCCGGAAACAAGATGGCCACCTAGCCGGTCCATTATCCTGAGCGCCCTCTCCAGATTGACCACCTCGTCTTGTTTAAGCCGGCCGAGCGTGCTCCGGGAAAGGGTCTCTCCCGAAACATCCGCAGTAAAGGCCCCCTGCTTCAGGCTGGATACGGTGAGGCAGACGCCATTGACGCTGATGCTCTCCCCCAACCTGCAGTCGATCATCTCGAAAAGGGGAAGGATGGTCAGCCGGATCTCCCCTCGCGCCCGGTTGATCTCCCTGACCCGCCCTTTGCCTTCAATCAGTCCCGTGAACATGATCGTCCATCATCTATCATTTACTGCTTACGCTTCTCCGTACTCCGGGTAGCCGACAAACAGCACATCTTCCCCAAACCTCCTGATTCGCATATCCTTCAATCGAATACAGGAGTCGATGCTCAACGGACCCGCTCCGGATGCCATCGGAATGCCGTCCCCTCCGCCGAGAATCTTCGGCGCCTTGAAGATGTAGAACTTGTCTACAACTCTCTGCCTGATCATGGCGCCCATCAGAGTGGCTCCTCCCTCAAGCAGCACCGAAGTCACCGGCACTTGTCCGAGTTTGACCATCATTGCACCCAGGTCCACCCGTCCATCCTTTTCAGGACAGACGAGAATACCGTTCCCCTGTCTCTCGAACGGCCTGAGTCGAGACGGCGGAACGCTTTCCCCTACGACAATCAGAACCGATGCAAAACCGTCGTTCCGGAGTACCTTCGCTTCCGGGCGGATTCGCAGCCGGGTGTCGACAACAATTCGCAAAGGATCTCTGCCCCGTCGGCTCTTCAGGCGGACCGTGAGCGAGGGATCGTCGGTCAGGACCGTTCCCACCCCCACCATGACAGCGTCCAGGCGCTCTCTCAGCCGATGGACGAATCGCCTGGAACTTTCGCCTGTTATCCACTTTGAGTTCCCTGAGGAACTGGCTGTCCATCCATCCAGCGTAAGCGCCGACTTTGCGGCCACGAACGGGAGCCCTGTCCGGGCGTGCTTGCGGAATATCTCGATCAGCCTGCTGCACTCGGTCTCGAGGACCCCGTTGATCACCTCCAGACCTTGCTCCGAGAGAAAACGACTCCCTCCACCCGCCACATCGGGATTGGGATCCGCGGTTCCCACCACCACTCGCCGGATTCCGCTCTTCAGAATCGCCTGCGTGCAGGGAGGGGTCCTTCCAAAATGATTGCAGGGCTCAAGGGTGACATACAGCGTATCCATGCTCTCCACCCTGCCCCGGAGATTTTGGAGTGCCTCTATCTCGGCGTGCGGCTCTCCTGCCCTTCTATGATATCCCTTTGCGACAATTTTTCCGCCGCGGGCGATGACGCATCCCACAGGAGGATTGGGAGAGGTCCATCCAAGCCCCTTCCGGGCCTCCCGGATCGCCTCTCGCATACATCTTTCATCGGTAATGTTCGTATCCTGATCCTGAAAGTCTTGTTCTTTCCTGATTATACTCCAACATGATCCATTAGAATACAGACTTTTGCGGGGGCTTGGAGCAGGAAGAGGCTGCCTCTGCCGGATAAGCGATTTCCGCGAGACGGCCGAAAAGGAGGCGAAAGGAAAACCCGCTAATGCTGGTCTTTTTCCCTTTTCGCTTTGAGTATGCCTTCCAATTCGGCCATGAATTCGTTGATATCCTTGAATTGCCTGTACACCGAGGCGAACCTGACATAGGCCACCTCGTCCCATTCCTTCAGGTTGTTGATCACCTTCTCCCCGATTTCACTGCTTTCGATTTCCTTTTTTCCAAGTTCCTGAAAGAAGGATTCCAGGGCATCCACGAATTCTTCGATCTTGGTGATGCTGATTGGCCTTTTCTGGCAGGCCTTTTTCATGCCCTCGGTGATCTTTTCCCTGCTGAAGGCCTCTCTTCTTCCATCCTTCTTGACCACCATCGGAAGGATTTCTTCCAATTTTTCATAAGTCGTGAATCGTCTTGCACACAGGATACACTCACGCCTTCTGCGAATGGTCCTCCCATCCTTGCTCAACCTGGAGTCGATAACCTTGTTCTCAATCTCGCTGCAGTAGGGACATTTCATATTTCCAGCCTTTTTAGGTTCACGCCTGCCTCGGCCAGCATCTGGTCCGACAGGGCATCTTCATATCCATCCAGAAAATAAATCTCCTGAATGCCCGCATTGATGAGCATCTTGGAGCATATGGCACAAGGCTTGTTTGTGCAGAAAAGGACGGCCCCGTTGATGGAGATGCCATGGTAAGCCGCCTGGATGATCACATTCTGCTCCGCGTGCAGTCCCCTGCAGAGTTCGTGCCGTGTCCCCGACGGGATGGAAGAGTTCTCCCTCAGGCAACCCACTTCTTCACAGTGTTTCAATCCGGCCGGAGCGCCGTTGTATCCTGTAGCAAGGATCCTTTTTTCCTTGACCAGGACTGCCCCGACGCTTCGCCTGAGGCATGTGGATCTCTTGGCCACCAGCCTGGTAATCGCCATGAAGTATTCCGGCCATGACGGTCTGTTCAGAGACAATGACTTACCTCCGGATCATAAACGACATTCTATCTGATCGATCCTCGGCTTGTGGCGGCCCCCTTCAAAGGGGGTTTTCAGAAAAACGTCGAGGATCTCAAGAGCCAACCCGACCCCGAGAACCCTCCCGCCCAAGGCAAGGATGTTCGCATCGTTATGGAGCCTGCTCATCCTGGCGGAATAGAGATCGAGGCAGAGCGCCGCACGCACCCCGGCATGCCGGTTGGCGGTCATGCTCATCCCGATGCCGGTTCCACATACGAGTATTCCCCGTTCATATTCGCCTTTTTCCACGGCAGCGGCCACCTGATGGGCAATCCTGGGGTAGTCGATGGATTCCCTGTTGAAAGCACCGATATCCGTCACCCTGTGGACGCCGATCTTCTGCAGGTAGGATTTGCACTCCTCTTTCAGGTCATATCCGGCATGGTCAGATCCGATGATGATGTTCATGAGGGACAGATGCTCTCCTTTGAATGTTCTCGAACGGAGCAAGGGCCAACACTTCGCCGGGAGTGTATAAAAACGGACCGCAGCCTGTCAATTCTTTAAGTTATCGAAGTGAGAGCAGGAAATTGAAGGGTCAGATCTGGATGGATGGTCGGCTCGGTGACAGCAGGAATGTGCGCACCCCGGCCTGACAGAACTCCTCGAGCATGGCCGCCACCCTGTCTCGCACGGCAATGACTCCCGGCTCGACATCCTCTCCCAGCCCGTCGATATTCATCAGGATGGTGCTGGTGTCCTCTGTGATTTTGGTGGTGTCTCCGTTGCGCCAGTTCCATCGACGACACATCACGTCACCTGAGTCCGTGACGTAAATCACTTCGCCGGGGAGAGGATGCTCCACTGCCTCGGGCGCACCCAGAGGAACGAAAACTTCGGACCCTTCGGCCCGGCGCAGTTCAAGGGTCTTGCCGGCCCGATCGAGATCATCGCCCCCGACCGGCATCAGGGAGGCTATGGAATTGTAGTTCATGATCGCCACGACTTTGTTTATGAAGGGGACTCTGGTTCCGGCTTTCTGAACCCTCTTCAGGAGCGAAGCATGGGCAGGAGGGAATTTGTTCGGGTTGGATCCGAAAGACCTGTGGGCATCGCTCCACACCTGGATGCGGGGATCCGTCTTCAAATCGATCGGCTCCCTCCCCCTCTCTTCCACTACCCGATCCAGCATGCTCCCCAGTTTTTCGGAGACTCCGTGGTTATCCATGTTCTCGGCCACTACGAGTCCTCTTCGAAAGGTGGGGAAGAGTGTGAATATTTCAGGATGAACACGGATCTCGCTCATTTCTCGTTTTTCGAAGCCCCCTTTTCTGCACTGGAATAAAGCAACGCATTGTGGATCGCATGGGCCGCCGGGATGCTCAATGCCTTAAAGAACGATAGATCGTCTTTTCTGAATCCGTTTGAATCGACCACCGAATCCACGTAGAGGACGCCCCTCAACTGTGACCTGTTCAGCAGGGGCACGCACATGACCGATTTGATGCCTGCAACCCTGAGCGCGTCGGAGAGAACCTGACCTTTGCCCATGACCATGAGCTCGCTGCCTTTCGCGATGACCTGATTCACGACCTCCTGGCAGTATGTGTTTCCCTTGACGCCTTCTCTGGCTTTGAAAACCACTTTGGAAATTTTTCCCTTTTTTTGAGAATCGAGAAGGATGATTGCGCCCCTGTCGATTCTCTTGAGGAGCGTCAGTATGCTGTCCAGGATCCGGTCCAGCACTTCACCAAGGTCCAGGGAATGGGTGAGGAATCTGGAGACGTTCCTCAAGAGATCCATGTTCTTCTCAAGCGCTCTTGTTCTATGCTTCGTCTGTTCAGGCCCGCTCCTTTTCTCGTCGCTCGGGAGAGAAAGAGATTTCACGGTATTGAGGATGTCATCGGAACAACGCTCACCAACACAAAAAACGCTCATTCCGATGACAACCGGCACCCCTTCCGAAAGCTCTACATCTACGCCTGACCTGATCAGGTTTCCATCCACAAAAGTCCCATTGTCGCTGCCAAGATCTTTCAGAAAGTACTTCTCGCCTTTTTTGAGGACAGTCAGGTGCTTCCGGGAGATGAATCGGTCCTTGATCTGAATTTCATTCTCAGGGGTCTTGCCGATATGGGTCGTATCCCCTAGCAGCTCGAAGGATCGCCCTATTTCCGGCCCGCTTACCACATACAGCCTGTACATCGGCCCTCCGTCCTGCCCGACTATGTTTTGCCGGCTTTCGTATTCTCTCGCCCCTTTTGCGGAAAGAGCACCGCACAATCGGATGCTTCTGGGAGAGATTGAAACCAATGCACTTTTTACATCCAGGAAGACGACTTCGATATGAAACAGGAATGAAATCCGAAAGAACAGGGATCTGGTTCTTATACATCATGGGCCCGGGCTCAGTCAACAAGGACCGACGCTTCAAAGCTGTTCATGAAAGCGATCGCCTGAGATATACTATGGTACATGAACAAAGATCAAAAAACACCGGACGAGTTCCCCAAGAAAGTGAAAGTGAACGCCTATTCCGGGTATAAGGCCAATGAACGGCCGCTTTCGTTTAATATGGAGCGGGAAGAAATCGAGGTGGAAGAGATCATCGACCGCTGGTATGGAGTGGAAAGCGATTATTTCAAGGTCCTTGGACAGGATGGGATGGTATACATCCTGAAATGGCACAGACTTCTGGACGTGTGGCTCGCCGTGACGAAGATGCAGGATACACGTTTTAGGATCTTTTCTCTTTATCGTGATCCGGCATCTGTTCTTTAGACGTGTACACCCAATTATAGTTAATGGGTCGGAGGGTAAAGAAGCCGTCCTTTGGGTGCAAGAATTCATCTTTCAGCTTCAGCCAGTTATAAGCGGGTCTCGGCCTTCTGAGCCTGCCGTCTTCAGGGGGCTTTGCAAATGCGGTATAACCGTAAACGGCTTCTGAAATCCCCACGTAGTACCCTTCTGCCGGATAAAGGTAGGATGATTTGAAGGTTTCCACCTCCATGCCCTCTTTTTGGGACAAGGCGGTGAGTTGGTTTTCGTTGAGCTGGATGAGAAAGAACTTGGAAACTCCTCTTTCAGAATACTTGACCATGCTCCGGGACTCGGAACTGGATACAAAGACTGTGGATATAAAATCCATCTTACGGAGAAGCTGCGCTGCGATAAGCCCTGCGGTGCGCCTGCCGCCGACGCTGTGATGGCAGGCATAGTACTCGAAAAGCTTGTTTTGGAGGATATGGGCCTCCTTGTCCCCATTCTCATACAGATTGTTCTGGACGTACCTTAGCCATCTGCATAGATCCTCTGCTGCATCTGCAATCGGCCAATCGATTTTCACGTGAAAGTGGGTAAGAGAATAACGATTCCTTTTTTTCACGGTTGCATCCTGCTGTACGAGCAGGGCATAATCCACATTGAGGAGGTCTTCCACGAAATCAAGGAACTTGGGTTCATCGAAATACCGAAGATTGGTATGGTAATTCTTGGCCAGTGAAAACTCGGCAAGGTACTCCACGTTCTTCTTGATGACTTTGTTTTCCGGGAAGAAACGGAGATGGTTTTTCAGCTCCGAATTGATGGTCCCTTCGCAGAAGATCACGATGAAAGTGTTGTAGAAGTCCGACTCCTTCTCCATTTTCTTGGATTTCGGCTTCAGTTCGCTCTTTTCGAGAAAGTTGTACTCGACTCCGTTTTTCACAAAATTGTAAAAGGAATCGATGAGGGAGATCTTCATCAATCTCGCCTCGAGCGTGTCCCTCAGGATTTCATAGAGAGATCTGCGAAGCTTCTCGTAAGAATTGAGTCTTTCCCGGTAAATCCACATTCGTCTTTATCCCCAAGAGCTCATTTCTTCGTATGCCGCTCGGCAGACCGGCGGAGTCGGTCTGTTTGCTGCGGTCCGATCGGGCGGGGGAAGCGGTTCTGTTCGCCGCTCAGTTTCGGAAATATAGGAGGAAATCCCCGTAAGTGTCAATACAAAAAAGCAATTTTCCAAGAAGAGGACGGATAATCGGCCGGGAAAGAGTGTTTCCCGAGACTCCTTATTCCTAGTAATTTGCTTGACAAACAGGACGGCTCTTATATAGGTATTGTTTACCCTTTTCTCAGGCCGCCTGCACTAGACAGGGTTATTCATGCGAATCGAACTGAACAAACTCCCCGACGAATCGGAAGTCACTGAGGTATACGCGCCGGAGTGGTGGCGCTCCGAACAGGAGGGGGAACAGGTCCTCGGCCTGGACGGACCGCTGCAGGTGAGGCTCAAGATACTCCGGACGGGAACCAAATATATCCTGGAAGGGGAGATGAAAGGCGGAATCAGGGTGCGATGCGATCGCTGTCTCGAGCCTTATCATTTCGATCTGGATGCCGGTTTTCATCTGTACCTCCAAGCGACGCCCTCGGTCCAGAAAGGGGAGACAGAGATCGAGCTGTTGGACGAGGACATGGAAGTCGAGTTCATCAGCGGAGATGAGGTAGACCTGGACGCAATCGTTCGAGAGCAGGTCTTTCTTTCCCTCCCCATGAAAAACGTATGCAGGGAATCCTGCCTTGGTCTGTGTCCGACATGCGGAGCGAACTGGAACAGGGAAACCTGTGATTGCCGGAAAGAACCGGCCAATCCAGCCTTTCAGAAGCTCAAGACTCTCAAGACCAATGATTCGAAGAGGTAAGTAATGGCTGTACCTAAAAGGAAAAAGTCGAAATCTCGTAGGGATATGCGGCGCTCGCATGATCACGCGCAACTGCTGCAGACGGTTGCATGCCCCCAGTGCAATGAACCAGTGCTACCCCACCATGTCTGCCCTCACTGTGGGAGCTACAAGGGAAGGACCATCATCGAGAAAAAAGAAGAGAGTTGAAATAATGAGGATCGCCGTGGACGCCATGGGTGGCGATCAAGCTCCGGAAGTGGTGATTCAAGGTGCGCTTGAGGCCGCTTCGGAGTGGGGATATGAGATCATCCTGGTGGGCCGGGAGGATGCCATCGAAGCCGGGCTTATCGGTTCTTCCGGAAGAACACGCATTCATGTGCACCACTGCTCTGAAACCATCCTCATGGGGGAATCTCCAGTCAAAGCGGTGCGACGGAAGAAGGACTCTTCCATTAGAGTGGCCTTCGGGCTGGTCAAAAGGGGAGAGGCCGATGCCGTGGTCAGTGCCGGCAATTCCGGCGCTGTCCTGGCTGCTGCCGTTCAAGCTCTGGGAAGGATCAAAGGGGTTGACCGGCCGGCCTTTGTAGGCATATTCCCGGGCGTTCGTGGCGACGTGATTCTCATCGACGTAGGGGCCAATGTAGATTGCAGACCCGCGCAACTGTTCCAGTTTGGAGTCATGGCCCATTCCTTTGCGCTCTCCTGCATGAACATGAAAGACCCTGAGATCGGTCTCCTCAGTATCGGTCAGGAAGGAGGCAAGGGTAACGAGCAGGTGAGACAAGCTCACGATCTTTTCATGGGGAGCCGTCTTCGTTTTGCCGGCAATGTGGAAGGCCGCGACATCCTGAGTGGAAGATTCCAGATCATTGTCTGCGACGGCTTCGTGGGCAATGTTGTTCTCAAACTGGTGGAAGGGATGGCTGAGACCCTCTACCCCCTTTTAAACGACGCCATTGGGAACCGGGCAGAGGGGGGAGGTTCACTGGAGTGGTTGAAAAAGAAACTCGACTACTCCGAATACGGCGGCGCCCCCATCCTGGGTGTCAGAGGAGTGGGGATCGTCTGCCATGGCGGTTCCTCGGCCAAGGCGATCAAGAACGGCATCCGGACAGCCGCCGAATACGTGAGAAAGGATCTTCCGAACAGGCTTGCATCTCACATCGATTTATTTCGGGGCGTTTCGGGGAAACAAGTTCACCCTGCTGTTTAGCGGAAGGCTCTCCGCCCGCCCGAGCTTAGTGCTGGCGCAAAACAATGGGCAGCGGCTTTTCGTTTTTGAAAAGAGACCCGCAGGCCCGACCCTGCGCCCAATTTTAAAGAGCTAAAGTGTTACCTTCAATCGAGTTGTTGAGGAGGAATATGAGCGGCACTTCGAGAGTTGTGGTCATCACCGGAGGTTCCAAAGGCATTGGGAGGTCGGTGGCCTTGCGGTTCGCCGTGGAAAGGCCCCGGATCATCATCGTCCACTTCGATCCCGACGAATCCGCCGTGCGGGAGACTCTCCAAAGTCTTTCGGATCTGGGAGTCGAGGCGGAGGCTCATAAGGTGGATGTATCTTCTTACGCTGAGGTAGAAGCGTTCTTCAAGGAGGCCCTCTCGAGGCTTGGTCGGGTCGACGTGCTGGTGAATAACGCCGGGATCGTGAAAGACACCTTCTTCATGAGAATGAGCGAGGAGGAGTGGGATACGGTGTTGAGAGTGAATCTCAAGAGCGTGTTTAACTGCACCCAGGGCGTAATCCGTTCCATGATCAAGCAGAGGTCGGGCCGCGTCGTCAACATCTCGTCGGTTGTGGGGCAGATCGGCAACCCTGGTCAGGCCAACTACGCAGCTTCAAAGGCCGGAATCATGGGGCTTTCGAAGACGGTTGCCAAAGAGGTGGCCGGAAGGGGAATTACGGTGAACGTTATTGCCCCGGGGTTTATAAAGACCGATATGACCGCGAACCTGCCGGAAAAGGTGAAGGAGCTTTTCCTGCAGCAGATTCCCATGGGCCGCATGGGTAATCCGGAGGATGTGGCAGAGACCGTCTACTGGCTCTGTTCGGAAGGGGCCGGTTACATCACCGGACAGGTTATCCATGTGAGTGGAGGATTGTACATGTGAGAACATTTGGTAACCGTTGACAGTTAATGGTTGACAGCGGCCCCACTTGTTGAATAAACATCCGCGCAGTGAACCCTCGTCTTCCCGAGAAGCCTGTCACAGCCGGCGTGATCGGGGGGAGCGGAAATCCAGCAACATAAACCAAAACCATATACCGAACCTTGGAACGAAAATGACGATCAAAAGGACGGAAGGATAAGGAGGTACTTGAAATGTCGGATATTGCCGGAAAGGTCAAGAAGATCATCTGTGAGCAACTGGATGTCGCAGAAGCTGATGTGGTCCCTGCCGCATCCTTTGTAGATGACCTGGGTGCCGATTCTCTTGATCAAGTGGAATTGATTATGGCCATGGAGGAGGAATTCGAGATTTCCATCTCCGACGAAGATGCGGAGAAAATCCTTACCGTCCAGAACGCGATCGACTATATTACCAAAGCGCTCACCAAGAAATAGTCGAACCCGGCCCGCTCGGGCCGGGGCATAATGTCTTCAGGAAGAGGATTTTATGAATAGAAGGGTCGTAGTCACGGGCCTCGGGATGGTGACCCCTCTGGGCACAGGCGTCAGGGAAAACTGGGAGGCCGCGTGCTCGGGCAAGTCCGGGATCCGCACCATCACGAAGTTCGATCCCTCTCCCTTTCCCTGCCGCATTGCGGGAGAGGCGAGGAACTTCAACTCGCATGACTGGCTCGATAAGCAGCAGGTTCGAAGGCTTGATATCTTCATCCACTTTGCCATGGCATCCGCCCGCATGGCCATGAAGGAGTCCGGCCTGAAGATCGATGATTCCAATCGGCATCGTGTGGGCTGCTTGACCGGTTCCGGCCTGGGGGGGCTCGCCCTTCTCGAAAACTACCACAAAATCCTGCTGGAGAAGGGCCCTGACCGAGTCAGCCCTTTTTTCATTCCGGGAATGATCGCCAACATGGCCCCCGGCCAGATTGCCATCGAGTTCGGGGCAAAGGGGCCCAACATGTCCATAGAAACGGCGTGCGCCGCAAGTTCTCACGCCGTAGGAGAATCCTTCAGGCTGATCCGGGAAGGCAGAGCCGACGCCATGATCACCGGCGGGTCGGAGGCCGTGGTGACCCCTCTGGCCGTTGCCGGCTTCTGCGCCATGCGAGCCCTTTCCACAAGGAACGACGAACCCGAGAAGGCATCCCGACCCTTTGACCTGAACCGGGACGGTTTTGTCATGGGTGAAGGTGCGGGCATCCTCATCCTCGAGGAGATGGATCATGCCATCCAAAGGGGCGCAGGCATTCTTGCCGAGGTGGTCGGGTACGGCCTCTCCGGGGACGCGTACCACATGACCGCTCCCGAACCGGACGGGGGCGGCGCAATTCTCTGCATGTCAGAAGCGATCAGGGATTCAGGACTCAAGCCGGAGGAAATCGACTATATCAATGCTCACGGCACTTCGACCAAGCTCAACGACGAATCCGAAGTCAGGGCAATCAAGAGTGTCTTCGGCGAACACGCCCGCAAACTTGCCGTCAGTTCGACAAAGTCCATGACCGGCCATCTGCTTGGCGGCGCAGGAGGAATCGAAGCGATCTTTACCGTGCTCACCATCAAGGAAGGGACGATCCCTCCAACCATCAACTATGAGACCCCTGATCCGGAATGCGATCTCGATTTTGTCCCCAATGCAGCCAGAAAGGCTGCGGTCAAAACCGCTATGTCCAACTCTTTCGGTTTCGGCGGGACCAACGCCAGCCTGGTTTTCAGGGAGTTTCAGGAAAAAAGGTAAGCGGTAGCAGAGAGCAGTAAGAAGCAGGAAGTACGACAGTTGGAAGCGAGCAGCTTGCCTTGCCGCGTCTCGGCAAGAACGGTCCCGCTAAACGGCAAGCGGGATCTCCACGGCGTTCGATAGCAGTAAGCAGTACCGTCTGATAAAACCAATCCCGGAACAGTCCTCCAGTATTACACCTTGCCGTTTTCCCCTGGGATACTCTCGTGAATGCGCAAAGATCACATGGCGCTTGCTGGCTGCGGTCAACCTCATGAATTGAACAGGATTGAAAAAGGATCCGGCTCCCGGTATAAGCTACCCACATGAAACTCCTTCTGCTTCTCCTGTTCTGGTGCCTCTGGTACTTCAACTTTTCCTCCAGGACCATTCTGTCCCCCCTGCTTCCTGTTTTTGAAAACGATCTGGGAATCAGTCATACCCTTGCCGGCAGTCTCTCCTTTTATCTCTCTGCCGGGTACACCCTCTCCTTGCTCAGTGCAGGCTGGGTGACGGCGCGGGTGGGATCGAAGAAATCCATCGCAGTATCCGCCACAGTCTATCTCATATCGCTCTTCCTGCTCAGGTACAGCAACTCCTACAGCTCTATTGCCGCAGTCTCCTTCTTCATGGGAATGGGAACAGGCTTGTACCTGCCCAACGCAGTCCCCCTCCTCACATCGGTCTTCAGACCGGAAAGCTGGGGGAGGGCCTTTGCAGTTCATGAAACTGCACCCACCTTCACCTTTCTCTCCATCCCCCTCCTGATGGCACTTTTCCTCCGGTTTTTCGATTGGAGGGATTTCATTCTGATCTTTGCAGGCGGTTGCATGATCGCGACCTGCGCATTCATGATCTTCGCCCCCGCCTCCCCGCCTCAGCCAGGCAAAGGAAAGGGGTTCACCCGCCTCTTCCGCCGGAAGAAATTCTGGATCTTCACCCTGGTGTGGACCGCTGCCAGCGCAGCGGTCATGGCCGTCTTCATCATTTTGCCCCTTCTTCTCGTAAATGAATTGGGAATGAGTGTGCAAACGGCAAACTCCGTTATGGGGATTTCGAGGATCGGCGCGCTCGTCGCCACCTTTTTGGTGGGTTTCCTGGTGGATCGATACGGCCACATGATCATGCTGTTCTGGTCGTTGCTTCTGACAGGGATCTCCACCGTCGGTATCGCTCTTTCAGAATACTTCCCGCTCCTTTTAACCATTCTCATCCTGCAGTCGGCCTTCTCCATGATCTTTTTCCCCATAGGCCTTGTGGCAATTTCCAGGATGACAGAACCACACGAGCGCAGTCATTTCACCGGCGGGGTGGGCGCGTGCAGCGTAATCTTCGGCGGGGGAGTCGCCCCTCTTGCACTGGGGGCGGCCGGCGATCTGTGGTCGTTTCAAAACGGAATACTCATCCTGGGTATCCTCGTGACGGCATCCTGTCTTCTCTTCATTCCACTTCGCAAGCTGGAAAAGTAAAAAACTTCCCTCATTTGAAATCCCATGTGATGATTCGTATATTCTAGATAACCCTAAGACTCACAAAGGGAGATCAATGACCAATCCATTCCGAAAACTGTCTCACATCAGGAGGAAAACGATGAAGATGAAGAGAATATTCCTGTTTCTGTTGATCACGATGGTGATGCTCCTCTTTCAGAGCCCTGCCTTCGCATTGGCCAAAGAAAGACCTCAGGTGGGTGGATTCGAGCAGATTCCACCCGGACAGCACGATGACTCTGCTATCGGCGCGGGATGGGGGCACCGCTCGATGACATATGGCATGATGAACCTCATGTCTGGAATGACCACGCAGGTCGCATCCATTCTGCGAAGCGGAAAGGCTACGCCGGAGATGATGGGCAAGCTATCTCAGATCCTGGATCATATTGCCGGGATGTTAAATTATGCCCCGGCCTATATGATGGGCACCAAGACCGTGGACTCCAACATGATGACGGAGATGCGGCAAATGCTTGTGGACCTTGAAAAGATGCGCAAAGAGATCGGGGCAAGGTGAGGGGGCGAGGTGGAAAACTGAAGAAATCACGACCGGCGGTGCAGTAGCAGAGCGCAGCCAAAACGTTCAGGAGTGAGAGAAAATACGGGGATGCGGTAGGCTTGAATACCACCCGAAAAGTAGTTCATTCGATGGCTTTCCTGCTTAATGGGTAGCATAGACGCAGTATTCTTGCTGGTTCGAGGCCGTCTTTACTTCGTGAGGCCTGCAACTGCCCAGGTCTGCTGCAGATGAATCGACGTTTATTTGGTTTCCAAACCCGGGAAAACTCCTGTCAGGGAGGCCGGCAAAATGAAAACGATCTGTGCTTTGACCGTTGTCGCTTCGGTGATGTACATCCTGCTTATCCTGTTGAGATTTACATGATCCTTGGGCTGAATCTTCTCGGTTGCGACCCCTATTTCCACTCTCTGAGCTCGATTACAAGCCCGTCGGGATCCTGCAGCTCCGCCCTTATGGAGGTACCCAGATCCAAGGGTTCGCGGCTCATCGCCACGCCCTTGCCCCGAAGATATTCAACCGCTTCATTCATGTTGTCCACTTCCAAGGCAATCGCCCTGTACCCTACCTGCCAGGATTCCCTGGACGCTGGTGAAGGGTTCTCCGCGGATATCACCTCGATGACCGTGTCCCCCAGTTCCAGGTAAATCACCTCTTTCATGGGCGGGGCATTCACCGAGGTTCTCAGGTTCAAACGAAACCCCAGCACATTCTGGTAAAAGTCGAGTGTCTTCTCCGGATCGCTGGGAACGATCTCGATATGGTCGATTCTTCTAAACATCGTTTCACCCTCTCCAAATGAAAATTGAGATCCCCTGCCGATATCTCAGATCTGCAACGAAAGACGATCTGCAGCGGTTTCGGATCATTCATAACGCAGCGCTTCAATCGGATCAAGCCGCGAGGCTCTCCATGCAGGGTAAAAGCCGAAAATAAGTCCGACCCCTGCAGAGACGAGCACGGCTGCAGCAATGGCTCCCGGAGAGGTCTCCACGGGCCAGCGCAAGAAATGCCATACCAGGTAGGATCCCCCGTGGCCCACCAGAATGCCGATCCCCCCGCCCAACAGGCAAAGAGTGACGGCCTCCACCAGGAACTGCCGAAGGATGTCGCGCCCCCTCGCACCGACCGCCATTCGCAGGCCGATCTCTCGGGTTCGTTCGGTGACCGAGACAAGCATGATATTCATGATCCCGACGCCGCCAACCACCAGGGAAATCAGGGCCACGCATAAGAGGAGATTAGCCATCATGGCCGTGGTGGAGGAGAGGGCTTTGGTCACTTCTGTCATGTCGCGGATTCTGAAGTCTTCCGGCTCCCCCTCCCGGATGCGATGGCGCTCGCGCAGCACCGCCGTGATCTCGTTTATGGCCGATGGAATCTCCTTTGAACTCCTGGCCGCAGCGAGAATGTGATCGACGTTTGTGAAACGGATCGGCATCGGGTTATTTGCCGCCTGCACGGCCGACTGTTCCGGGTAAAGCTCGATTCGGCTTGCCGGGTAAAGATCGTTCAGAGTGTTCACCGTGCCTGTTGAGCCGACGGTGGAACTCTGGTTGGTATTTTCCAGTGCGGAACGAGTCACCCGCTGCTTGATTGAAGTCCACGGCGCCAGAATGATGTCATCCTGATCCATGCCCATCATGTTGGCCCCTTTTGCCCCCAGCACCCCCACAACCCGGAATGTCACGTTCTTGATACGGATTTCCCTGCCGACAACCGTTTCCCCCTGAAACAGCTCGCGGACCAGGGTTTGTCCAAGCAGGCATACCCTGTTACCGTTCAACACATCGCGAGCGGTGAAGGGCTCTCCCTCGGCAATCGTCCATGCCTGCACGTCCAGGTAGGCCGGGCTTGTGCCATAGATATAGGTGGGTACCCAGTTTCGGTTGCCGTAAATCACCTGGGTCCGTGTGTGGACAAGAGGGGAAGCGGCGCGAACCGAAGGGCATTCCTGCAAAATAGCCTCGCAGTCTTCGGGGGTGAGGGTTGTTCTGCTTCCCGCGCCGAAGCTCACGCCACCGCTTGATGCGGCGCCCGGGCTCAAATTTAGAACGTTTGCGCCCATGCTGGAAACGGTTTTGCGAATGGCGGCCGAGGAACCTGCGCCGATTTCCATCATGGCGATGACGGCGCCGACCCCGATCACGATGCCCAGCGTGGTCAACAGGGCCCGCATCGCGTTGCGCTGCAGCGCCTTCATGGCAGTTCGAACCGTGCTGTAAATGGTCATGTTCCTCGGATCAATTCACCAGGGTGTGCATTATTTTCGCTTCCTGTCCTGCAGGATTCTCTCTTGGGGCGTTCGCATTCTGAAAAGCGGGAGATACCCGCCAAATCCCCGGGTCTCTATTCGGATAGCGACATTTCCCCGTTAGGTCAAGCATAACACCGGTTCCCTTTCCGAAAAAAGATTCTTTTCTTCTTTCTGAAATCGTTCTACTCTTCGTGAAAGGAGTGGAGATCACCGGAGGAGAAAGGAATGAAAAGGATACGAATCGGATCTTTTTTTTCGGCATTGCTTTTGGCCCTGGGGATCTTTGCAGGAACGGCTTACGCCGACAAATCCGGAACTGCTCTGGAAACCCCTGATCAGGTGGCCAAGGGAACGGAGGTCGCGATAAAAGTCCATGTGACTCACAGCGCGAACAGTTTCCTTCACCATACGAATCGGCTCCGAGTGAAGATCAACGGCGAGGAGATAAGAAATTGGGAGTATTCATCCCTGAACAACCTCCCGCCTGGGGCGAAATTCACCAAAGAGATCAAGTTGCTTATCAATGAACCCACTGAGGTGGAGGCCCAAGCCAACTGTAACCTGCACGGAAGCAAGGGTCCGGCCGTCAGGAAAATCCTGCTCAAGTAAGCTTTTCCATCACAGTTCGATGTTGGACTTTCGATATTCGATGTTCATTTTGACTTGGCTTTTGGCGCAACCTGTCCGGGGTCCTTCAATGGAAATGGAAAGATAAGGGACGAATACTGGAGGTGACTCATGAGCATAATTCTGCTGCTTGGGATTGCCAACATCCTGCTGCTGCTTTTTCAACTGTTCACCGGGATGCACTGGATCAAGGTGAAAATCGGTTTGCATCGCAAGGCCGGTGTGCTCCTGGTGATCGTGGCTGCCGTCCATGGGCTCATTGCCATCGTGGCTCACTGATAAACGAGAGGAGCTCCCGTGGAGCTGGCTTTGATTATCATCGGGCTCCTGCTCGCCATTCTGGGCTTTATCGGCTGCCTTCTTCCTGTTCTGCCCGGACCGCCTTTGAGCTATATCGCTTTGCTCGTCCTCTCCTTTGCAAGGGATTGGCAGGCATTCAGCATCTCTTTTCTGGTGATCACCGGACTCATAGCGGTGGTGGTATCGATCCTCGACTTCCTGATCCCGCCTGCGGGAGCCAGGAGGTACGGAGCATCCAGGTACGGTTTCTGGGGTTCTCTAATCGGTATGGTGCTGGGCCTGATTTTCTTTTCGGTTCCCGGGATGTTCATCGGCGGCTGGGCTGGCGCGGTTTTGGGAGAGCTCTACGGGGGCAAAACCGGCAAAGGAGCCGTGCGGGCAGGTTGGGGTGCGTTCCTCGGGAATCTGGCTGCCATTGGATTGAAGATGGCGTTCTCGGCCGCTCTGATCATCATCTACATCAAAGAAATGATCTCCTGAACGGATCCCGGCACAAGAAACTCACGTCTTGCCGGGACACGGCCCTGTCTGTGTTCCTCCGTGTTTATCCGCGTCCCATACTCCTTGTCAGTCCAGATCCAAACTCGTCTTGCATCGATTGCATTTCACGGCGCCGCGGAATACCTTTTGGCCGCATTCAGGACAAGCGTAGCGGGCTTCCTCATCCTTTACCCATTTCTCAGTGCCAACCTCCCGCCAGTATGGAATAGCCCGCAATATGACTTTCTTGCCGACAGTCATCGGAAATTCGTCGATATACCGGCAAGGAAACTCATCGCATTGATGACATCCGGTGTACCCTTTGTCCTTTGTGCATTTCCTGATATCGCACTGCCTGCAATGCATAAACAACTGGTCAGACAGGCAGCCGCGGCATTGAATATCCTCGGTGGAAAGATTTTGACTGTTTGGAAGAGTCCCTTTCCCGGAGACATTTCCCTTGTAGAGATTCACCAGCCGCTCCTTGAATTTAAGGTTGTTGTCCCGGCCCGCGATATAAATGGCACAGACACCGCAGTAGAGACCGCAGGGGGCAATAAGATCCGGATTTACTGTCCCGCTCTTCATTTCGGCTCTTTCGGGTATTTTGCCTGAGACCATTCGTCCCACCCCCCTTTTAGCGCATAGACCTTTGAATATCCCTTTTCAACGAACTTCTGTGCCGCACGGGCACTTGTCCCTTCGCTGGGTCAGGCACAATAAAAGATCAGGATTTTGTCCTTGGGGTACTTGTCCATGAGGGAAGCCACCTTACCGGGATCTTCCCGCACCGCTCCTTTGATTTTCTCCTTGCTGGCATTCCAGTCAGCCTGCTGGCGAACATCGATGATGATGCAGCCAGGATTTCCCAGCATCTTTCTGACTTCCTCCTTGCTGATCCTGGGTACCTCCTGCGAATGGACCGATGACGTCATCATCAGGATGGAGCCGGCGCTCAATATCGCAGCTGCAAATACCAATCCGATGTCTTTCATATTTCTCCTTCCTTTCCCACATATGTGGAATAATGACATAAGAAACGAATCTCCCGCAAGCAGTAGGAGCATAGAGTTTCTGAAAGGATACATGAATACAGGATTGACTGTATTTCAAACGTACTTGATTTTTGATACTTCAATTTTCTCGCTTGGGACAGTGTCGAAGCGGCCCCTGCCGTCGGGCCGGGATTCTGATAGAGCAGACCTCAAACAAGGAGACTCAAATGAAAAAGGACAATAAGCTGACGACCAACGCCGGCGCACCTGTCGTTGACAACCAGAACGTAATAACAGCCGGACCGCGGGGACCGATGCTGCTGCAGGACGTATGGTTCCTTGAAAAACTCGCTAGTTTTGATCGGGAGGTCATCCCCGAAAGACGTATGCATGCCAAAGGGTCGGGTGCATACGGCGTCTTTACCGTCACTCATGACATCACCCGTTATACCAAGGCAAAGATATTTTCGGATGTGGGGAGGAAGACCGATCTCTTCATTCGTTTTTCCACTGTGGCCGGGGAGCGTGGCGCGGCGGACGCCGAACGGGATATCCGCGGGTTTGCCATCAAGTTCTACACTGAGGAAGGCAACTGGGATCTGGTGGGAAACAACACCCCCGTATTCTTCCTTCGCGACCCCCTCAAGTTCCCGGACCTCAACCATGCAGTGAAGCGGGATCCCCGTACAAACATGCGCAGCGCCCGCAACAACTGGGACTTCTGGACCTCCCTGCCTGAGGCGCTGCACCAGGTAACCATCGTCATGAGCGACCGGGGCATTCCTTATTCCTATCGACACATGCACGGCTTCGGAAGTCATACCTTCAGCTTCATAAACGCTAAAAACGAACGGTACTGGGTTAAGTTTCACCTCCGCACCCAGCAGGGAATCCGAAACCTGACCGACCAGGAGGCCGAGGCGATCGTCGGCAAAGACAGGGAAAGCCACCAGCGAGACCTGTATGAGAGCATCGAGCGGGGCGATTTTCCCAAGTGGACCATGTTCATCCAGGTGATGCCGGAGAAGGACGCGGCGACCTGCCCGTATAATCCCTTTGACCTCACCAAGGTTTGGTTTCACAAGGATTATCCCCTGATCGAGGCAGGCGAGCTCGAACTGAACCGCAACCCCGAGAACTATTTTGCCGAGGTGGAGCAGTCGGCTTTCAATCCGGCCAACATCGTGCCCGGAATCGGATTTTCACCGGACAAGATGCTGCAGGGGAGATTGTTTTCCTACGGCGACGCTCAGCGCTACCGGCTTGGCGTGAACCATCACCTGATCCCCGTCAATGCCTCCCGTTGCCCGATTCACAGCTTTCACCGAGATGGAGCCATGCGGGTTGACGGCAATTATGGCAGCACCCTCGGGTACGAGCCCAACAGCTACGGGGAGTGGAGAGAGCAGCCCGATTTCGCCGAACCGCCCCTCAGTCTGGAAGGCGCTGCCGACCACTGGAACCACCGGGAGGATGACGATTATTACTCCCAGCCCGGCAAGCTCTTTCGTCTGATGAGTCCTGAACAGCAGGAGCTCCTCTTTGCCAACACAGCCCGCGCGATCGGAGAGGCGCCGAAAGAGGTGCAGATGCGCCACATAGGGAACTGCCTCAAGGCCGATCCTGCCTATGGAAAGGGGGTCGCCAAGGCGCTGGGAATCGTACTCGGTGAGATGACAAAAGCGGCGTGATCGTCGGTGAGCGACGGCGGATGAGACTCAGTCATGATCTTGACACGACGCTGCGAGCCCAAGACACGGTGACCCTCGTCGACTCCGCCGGAAATGTCCGGCGGAGTTTTTTCATCCAGTTGTCAGTCGATTTCTTCCCGCGATTTACCAAGAACGTCGACTGCAGAGTACCCTTAATCGACGATGAACAGCTTCGCGCCTACGGTCGTATATGAGCGGTGCGGTTCGGCGTCGTCCGCCACCTGATAACTCATGCCCGGCCCCAGCCTGAGCGTGCTTCCGTCTTTCAACTCGGTCTGCAGTTCGCCCTCCATGCAGAGAACGATGTGCCCTTTGACGCACCAGTGGTCGGCAAGATAGCCGGGCGTATATTCGACCATTCGGACCCGGATGTCCCCAAAGAACTGGGTTCGCCAGTACGCAAACCCTCGCTCGCCTTTGTATTCCATTCTTTCGACTTCGGACCAGTCGGTTGTGCAATACGGAAAACCCGACATTTGCATGGTGCCCTCCTCCGGTTGCGTGCGTCGCACGCAGCATCATTCCTCTCGCGCAGGTGATCCCGAGACGCCACATCGCCCCGTGCAAGGCGGCGGTCCGCCAGTAGGCCACCTGGGCTACCGGCGTTTCCGAGTCCTTCCGGTAGAACCGATAAACGCCTGTACCTTCGTTGGCTGAGGCCACCTTTCGGGCCGAAGCGAGCAGTTCAGGAAAAAGCTGATAGAGCGGATCTTGAAAGACATTCAGCCCGATCTGTTTCGGATCCACATCGTAGATCATGAGCCCGTCGGTTTGCATCAGGAAAATATCGACAGGCAGGTCCCGTCGATCCTCTGGACCTGGGCCGATGGAACCAGCAGCAACTCCCCCGCGCCGCAAAAGAACTATGGAACCCCTGCAAGGAGGATAAACAAGCTTAAGGTCGCCCCTGGTCCGCCTTGCAGAGGATCAATATCGGTTATGATGGAGGCGATGACGGGAGCAACCTCATCGAACATGTCCCTGACCAGCAGGTCTCTTCGGTCCGGGGACTTCACCTGGTCGCCTGCTACCTGGCCCAGCGGTGCTTGTCCTACAACCGGATCGCTTCCCTGGATTTCAGCAATTTCAAAAACCTGAAAACCATTGAGTGCCATCTCTCGCAAGTGTAACCTGATGTGTTTAACATGACATTGCGCATGAGATCACATGTTCAATGCACTGCCGACGCCGAACAATCACCGAAAAATGAGTTGCATCGAAACAGTCGATGAGGTTACATTTCCAAGTGGTTCTGGAGGAGCGCAGTCCCAAAGCCACTTTGGAAATAACGCACATGGTGATCATGAAGGGAGAAGCGGATGGATCTCAAGGTATCGGTCGACAAGAAGGCGCTGAACGCCTGGGTGGTTTCTCTCCAAGGTTCCCTGGACTCCGATACGGCATCAGGGTTCGGCGAGCGGATCCGGCCCCTGCTGGATATGGACCGGTTCACACTGGTCCTGGATATGGATGGGCTCGAACATATCAGCAGTGCCGGGTTGCGTGAAATTTTCAAGGCACAGAAAGCCCAGAAGGCTGTTCACGGAAAATTGGTTTTCATGCATCTCAAACCGCAGATCCGAAAGGTCTTCGAGATTGTAAACGCCTTGCCCTCCATGAGTATCTTCACCAGTCTACAGGAAATGGACAAATACCTCGACAGGATGCAGAAACAGGTCACCCATCCGGACGAATCGGAGTACTGAGACGGCTGTCAGTGATAACTTGGCCGGGCCAGCGACGGTCGCTTAGGGGTGTGTGCTTCAAATTCATTTTTTCAATTCAGGAATGCCCTCTCTATGTAACTTGCTTCACCTGGACAGCATCCAACGGGCAGGCTTCTATGCAGTGCCAGCATCCCATGCACAGGTCCTGAAAAACTATTGGCGGTTCAAAACTGCCATCGATCTGTTTGATCACTTTGTGGGCGCAGGAAGATAACGCCGCGCATACCCCTTCTTCAGAATTACATTTCTTCGGGTTGCACTTTTCATAATCGACCATTGCAAATGACTTTTTCGACTGCAAGTTCATTCTTATCAACCAGTGTAGTGCAGTCTTGCTTTTTCTAAAATAGCCGAGAACATAATCGATGTCCGGCCAAGTTGACACACGAGGGCGAATCCCTCTATACTCCGGTGCACTTGAAGCAAGTTCTTATCACTCCTCACCGGCATTATTTGGAGCATTTTGCGGGAGCGCCATGCTGGTTTCCTCATTGATTTTCATCATCAGTCTGCTGATTCTGGTCCTTTCCGCACGATTTTTCACTGGGGCGGCCGAGAAGTTGGGCCTTCATTTCGGCCTGTCGCCCTTTGTGATCGGCGTCTTCATCATGGGCATCGGCACCTCGCTGCCCGAACTGGTTGCAGGCATCCTGGCAGGCCTTGCCGGGAACTCGGAGATCGTTTCCGGAAATGTCCTGGGCGCCAACACCGCCAACATTTTTCTGATCATGGGCCTCATCGCCGTGCTCTCCCGCAAGGAGATCGACCTCGGCGCCGACTATATCATGGTGGACCTCAATTTTCTGATCGGATCGTCGCTCCTGCTCGGCCTGATCATGACGGACGGAGAAATTGCCTTTTCCGAGGGCATCTTCCTGCTTGCGACCTATGCCGTCTACAGCCGCTTCCTGCTCAGGAGCGGCCGGAAATACCTCCCTTTAGCGGACGGGACAAACCCGCCGGTCAAAGCCGTCTTTCCTTTCAAGTCGTTGCTGATCCTGCTGGCCTCAGGCATCGGCATTTATTTCGGGGCCGACTATACGGTTGAGAGCATCACGGCGATTGCACATCATCTCGCTGTTCCCCCTTCCCTCATCTCGTTGACGGTGTTGTCGCTGGGAACGACCCTTCCTGAACTGGCGGTCAGCATCACGGTCATCCGGCAGGGTAAATCGGCAATCGCCGTCGGAAACATCCTCGGTTCCTGCGTCTTCAACGCCCTGCTGATCCCCGGCGTTGTGTCGGGATTCGGCGCCATTGAGGTTCCCGAATATCTGATCGGCTTTCCTTTACCGGTGTTCGTCACAGCCTCCGCCCTGTTCTACCTCCTGACTCAAGACAAAAAGATCTCTCCTTCTGAGGGGATGCTGTTTCTCGTTTTCTACGCCTTCTTTATCAGCAAGGCGGTTGCCCCCTTCATGGAGATCAATTCATAAGATTAAAGGTCTCGGAACTCAATGCCGTCGTGGTGTGATCCTCGGCCGACAGCCATTCCCGTAACCCTCGCGGATTCCCGGGTCGGCCTCGCAGGTGTTCGACACTACATCTCTCTGCTATCGTAAGCCCAGTTAAATAGGGTTTGTCGTTGTCCCCGGCGGCAGTTCAGATCCCCTTGTCTGCAGTGCTTTTGGAGTTGGGCGATATGTCTTTTCATGCCTTTCCATCTTTTGATCTGACGGTCGTCATCAGGGCATCTTCTGCCCATATGGTACCTGCAATACCACTGGAACCATCCCCGGGGATCTTCATGATAGATCCACCCTTTTTGGCGCCAAACAGACAAGGGCTGGGAAGCGTTGACTTCAAAGTAATTCAGCGCAGGATCGTGGAATTCGTGACAGAGCTTTGCATTGTTAAACCAGTCGGCGGGAAACTCTTTTCGGCAATCGGTCATATATTTTCCGCCAAACACTCCCATCTCAAGCATTTGTTTTGGCGTTAAATCCGGCTTGAATTCTCTATCGAAGTTCTTACCCTCCACCTCGGTAAGGTAATACACATAACCTTCTTGCATAAGATCATTCACGATTACTTTTCGTCTATTCATACTGCCTTCGGACGGTAGATGAGTAGGAGTGATGATAGGACACCGGTTACGAGAAACCTTGAACCGAAATATGCGTTGACTTCGTACCGAAGCGTGTCGCTGCTCAGGGTCGCCTGAGTGCGATAGCCATACACCGGGTTTCTAGGAACTCTCCGGAAGATACGGGGCATGGATAAAAGGCAAAAGATCGCGCTACATACGAGGATGCTGATTAGAACTTTATCAAAGAGGCTCATGTCATGCCTCGCGGAGGGTACCGCCGGTTGATCTGCACAACGATGCGTGCAGGCCGGTTATACTCATTCTCTGTTTGCTGCTCCTTGACATTAGTACTAACAGCTATTCCGCCAATATCCGAGATGATGTCAAAATCTGTTTCCGATGCGCCTCACTGAATTCATCAAGATCGGAATTTTGGATCATTCCGCGACGGTGCATCAGGAGAAGATAATCGCCTCGACAAAATCCTCGTCAAGGGTCATCTGTATGGTTTTCATTAAAGCAGCCCTCAATGTGGATTCTTATAGCTATAATAATCCACATCAGATCCTAGTCGACCGGTTCGTTCGGCCAACGGTTGAACTCACTTGCCGCACCACCCTCGCTTTTATTCACAACCGAGGCGGAATCGCGGTGAAGTGAAGTGAAGGGTTAGGCGATAGTTTGCTTGTATAAAGCAAGTTGCAGAGCGCCCCTCTTTCCCCCGCCGATGGCATTGTTCTGTGCCAGTCTACGCCCTCGTGGCGATGACCGCAAATTCACCCGAGTTCGGATCATACGGGCTCCCCATGACGTCCGAATAAAGACCCTCAACGGAAAATCCGGCATCCCGAAACTCCTTCTCCAGATCCTCGGGTGCAAAATATTGCAGCCAGTTATACACCGTTCTGGTGCGCTCCGATTCAACAATCGTGTACTTGTCCAGCACAATCTTTTCTTCGTCGTATTTGAAGGTGTTTAAAAAGCCATAGTACTTGTTTGGCGACCAGAATCCATTAAGCAGGTTTACTTCGTATGTCGCCACCTCTTCTCTTTGGTCAAACGCAGCCAGGGAATAAACATCAAGAAGGACCGAACCGCCCGGTCTTAGAATTCTGTGAAATTTGCTCAGAATCTCTTTTCTTTGTGTTGGGCTGAGGGCGCAGAAGTCGCACATGATCATCAAGACAAGGTCGAACCGGTCTTCTGTTTCAAAGTCCAGGTAATTCTGCTCCACATAGCTGATGTTCAACTGCTCGCGGGCTGCGACCGCCTTTGCATACTCGATGGACCTGCCCGAGAAATCAATGCCTGTCACGTTCGCCCGGTGTTTAGCTAAGCACGTTGAATACAATCCCGGACCGCAGCCGAAATCCGCTATTTTCGTGTCCTTTCCTATGTTGAATTTGGACGCGATCCATTCCACCGATCGACTGATGAACGCCGCGTTTCGCGAAGAAACATCGATGGCCTCATTGAGGTGGAAAGAGAGCATCTGCGCCGACGTATGCTCATCAGTCCATAGATCACTTGCGGTGTAGAATTCGAACGGTTCAGGCCGTTCGTTGATTCTCTCTAACTCTTCAAACATTTTCTCTCTCATTACCTGTAATGCACGGAACGCCGCGGCTCACAGGCCGCGAGTGTAACGAGTGGTCATCGCGCAGCCGCATGTTCGGGTCCATCAACAGCCGATCAATATTTCAACCTCCGTCTCCAGAGATCGCGTTTCAGCAACTCGAAGACGTTGAAGACAATAGGGCAGACGACTTTGCAACAATTGGCGCAAAGGCGGCAGTCGATTTCGGCGGCCACTGCTCTGTAATGTCTGCGAGGAGTCACAGGGACGTTGTTCTATTGTTGACATCCGGCAGTAATCTTCTCATATGTCAACAATAAAGCAACGTCCCTGCAAATAAGGCGCAGGGGCAAATTGGATCCGCCCTCTAGGACCTATTTTGTAACCTTCTTCATCATGTTGCAGGCGGAAACACGGGACGATTTACCGGGTTCTGTGGCGCACACCTCCATTTCATCGCCGTACATAGTCCCATAAAAAGTACTGTCTTCATCGACCATGAGCAGGGAGCCGTCCTTCCTGATGACTCCCACCAGAGGCTCGCATCCTTTGGGGCTGCACCACTCGCCGTGAAATCCGCCGTTTTTCTGGCTGGTGATCTTCAAAACCCATGGAATGGCGCCGCTACTGAAATGCTGGCCCGAGGGACGAACGGAATGACTCGGAGCGCCGCTGATTGCACCATAGTTTTTCCCTTCGACAGCTTTCCACTCTCCGACCAGATCTCCAGCGAACACGGCACTGCAAGGAAGAACGATGAGCAGGAATGCACCAAACACAGTCAACTTTCGCATTAAAATGCCTCCTTCTGATTTGTGGCTAAAGATGTCAATGTGAGGAACGTCCATTGGTTTATTGGTCTGTCTCTACCAAGTGAATGGGGCACTGTCAATTTCTTTGGAATCTGGGGGAGGCCCTTTTCTGAAGTTTTTCCTCGCAAAACTTCAAATGTGAAGGGCCTCCCCGTTCTTTCACAAAAGGTAGGGCTCCTCTTAACATAGTATCGATTTATAGCGGTTCTGGAAGAGATGCCCCTGCCGGTTATGCCGCAGATTGAATGCAGTGGCATACCCCGTCAGCAATCTTCGCATAATCGATGGCAGGGAAGAGGTCCCAGTCCTGAGGAGAAGGTGAAAATGGTTGGGAATGAGAGTCCATGCATAACACCATGCCTTCCCGTCTGCTATCAAATCACCAAGGCGCCGAAGAAAATCATTCCGGTCAGCATCACTCAAAAAGATCCTTCCCCGAGCGATCCCTCTTCCGATCACGTGATGAAGGGCACCGGCAGCATCTATTCTGGATTTTCTAGGCATCTCGATATCCCGATATCCGCCAGAAAGTCAGAATCGCATTAACGCATGTACGTCCCCTATCCCTCCTTATCTTTCGTCAGGTTGAGGATCGTTTCGTTCTTTGGAGCCATGAGAATCCTTCAGGCTCAAACGCGCAAAGGGCATAGCGCATGGCGAATCGTGGGACAAGATTCAGAAAACGGAATTGATGGATTTGCTATCAGGACAGTGTTCTTTTAGAGGGAAATCGAGGAAAACTCAAGGGAAAAGGTGGAATGAAGGTTCAGAGTTCAGGGTTCATGGTTGCGGCGGGAAAACCAGATCACATTTTTTCACGCAGAGTCGCAGAGCACGGAGCGCAGAATTTTCTTTTTGGTCCGTCGGGAAACGGCACTTCACAGTCTTCGCGCTTTTGCGCTATGCGCTTTCTTTGCTTTCGCTATGCTCTATGCGCTATGCACTATGCGGCCCTGCCCTAGGCGTCTGTTCTCGCCTCCACCGGTTTCCATTCGCAACCCATCAAGCCGCAATACCGGCCCACGTATTCGGCCTGTGGCCTGTAAAGCTGCGGCTTTTCCTGGGCCTCTGCGAATTTTTCCTCGATGATGTGGCTGGACCAGCCCGACACGCGGGAAATGGCGAAGATGGGCGTCATCAGGTCCCGGGGGATTCCCATGATGTGGTACACCGGGGCGCTGAAGAAATCGACATTGGGCTGGATCTCGGTTTTCCCCTTCTCGGAAAAAGCGCGGAGCGCCGCTTCTTCCACTTGTGTGGATAGGATTTGCCATTGGAGTTTGCCCGTCTTGCGGCCAAGACGGGAGGCCATTTCCTTCAGGTACTTCGCCCTTGGATCAATGGTCTTGTACACCGCATGCCCCATGCCCATGATGCGAAGCCCCTTTTCGAGCCTGGAGTTCACCCAGCCGGGAACATCCTTCTCCCCCTCGAGTTCCAGGAGCATCTTCATGACCTCGGCATTGGCGCCGCCGTGCAGGCTTCCGGAGAGCGCCCCAATTCCCGCAGCCACCCCGGCGTACATGTGCGCCCTGGTGGATGCCACTTCCCGGCAGGCAAAGGTCGACGCATTGAAGGTGTGGTCGGCATGCAGGATCAGGCACACGTCCATGGCCCTGGCCGTCTCCTCATCCGGCGCTTTCCCATAAAGCTGCCGGAGAAAATCCGCAGCGTGGGAAAGGGATTCATCCGGCTCAAGAGGTTCGAGTCCCTGTCTGATCCGGTGCCAGGCAGCCACAACCGTAGGGAAACGGGCAATAAGCCTGATGGCCATATTCACGTGGGCTTCCCTGGATTCATCCTCGAGATCGGGGTCTGCCATGGCCAGGAGCGGTACGGTCGCCTGCAGCACGTCCATGGGACGCGCGTCCTTTGGCAGCAGCTTGAAGGTATCCAGTACGTAAGCCGGGAGGGCCCTTGCCTGAGCAGTTCGTTTTTCAAGCTCCTCAAGGGTCTCCTTGGAAGGCAGGGAACCGTTCAGGAGCAGATGGGCCACCTCGATGAAAGTGGCCTTTTCCGCAAGTTCCTCGATGCGATAGCCCCTGTAGATCAAAATCCCTTTTTCGCCGTCGATAAAACTGACCTTGGTATCCGCGACGGCAACCCCTCGAAGCCCCGTATTCTTCACATTCACCGTTTGAGCCATAGCTATCTCTCCTCACCTGCCGCCCCTGGAACCACTCTTTTCCGGGGAGCTTTTCTCATCCTCTCAACTTCTCATCTTCTCAACTTCTCTCCCACACCCGTCTGCTCACTGCTTATCGGAGCGTTGCACGGGTCCCACGTGTTTTTTGACAGGACCGCTTGACTTGGTCAACTCGACATTCAATTCCTCTTTGACATAACTGAGAGTGGAGCCCGCAAGGAGATGTTTCCTCTGACGTTCCGATACATCCAGAATGGTGATGATCTTCCTGTCACCCGCTTCCAGAGGGATCTCCGTTTCTCCCCGCGCAATACGATCCCTCACATCCGGGAGCACGATCCTCGCCCCTTTTTGAAGAGCTTCGTAATCTGCCGGATCTTTAAAGACCAGGGGAAGAACCCCGTAGTTGCAGAGGTTGGCCTTATGGATTCTGGCAAAGCTCTTTGCGATCTTTACCCGAACCCCTAAATGCCTGGGCGCAAGGGCGGCGTGCTCACGGCTCGATCCCTGCCCGTAATTCTCCCCTCCCACAACGGCAACGATTCCCCTTTCCTTGCAGTACCTGTGGAATTCGGGATCGATCTGATAGAACACGAACTCGCTGAGCGCTTCGACGTTCGAACGAAAGGGGAGAACCCTGCTCCCCGCAGGCATGATCGTATCCGTGGAGATATTATCGCCTACCTTGATCGCCACCTCCGCCACGAGCGTTTGCGGCAAAGGCTCCATTTTAGGCAAAGGCCTGATATTGTGCCCCCTCAACACCTCCGTCCCTCTCAGCTCTTCGGAAGGGTAAATGATGGACTCCACGTCGATGAGGTATTTCTCCGGGTCCTCTATCCTGGGGTAGGCCATCTCCTTTCCGAGTTCCCGCGGATCGGTGATGACGCCCTTCAGGGCAGCGGCAGCGGCAGTCTCCGGAGAACACAGGTACACCTTGTCGTCCTTTGTGCCGGAGCGGCCGGGGAAGTTCCTCGGGAAAGTCCTGAGGCTCACCTGCCCTACGCCCGGAGCCTGACCCATGCCGATGCACCCAAGACAGCCGGACTCATGGATCCGCGCTCCCCCGCGAAGGAGCGGGAGCATTCCGCCGGTCTGTGCGACATTCTCGATGACCTGCCTGCTCCCGGGATTGATGTGAAAGGAGACACGAGGATGAGAGTGTCTCCCTTCCATGGTTCTTGCGACGACCATAAGGTCGCGATAGGAGGAGTTGACGCTGCTCCCCACGATCACCTGATCTACGGGCGTTCCCGCGACATCGCTGACAGGCACCACGTTGCCCGGAGAGGACGGCAGTGCGATGAGGGGTATGACGGTGGGAAGGTCGATCTCGTCGAGCTCGTCATATTCCGCTCCTTCGTCGGCGGAGAGTTCCACCCAGTCATTGCCCCTGTTCTGGGATTCCAGGTATGCCCTGGTCCGCTCATCCGAGGGAAAGATACTGCTCGTTGCGCCAAGCTCGGTTCCCATGTTCCCGATGGTCTCCCTGTCCGTCGCGGAAAGGGAGCGAACACCGGGACCGTAATATTCCACGACCTTCCCAACACACCCCTTGACCCCATGCCTTCGGAGCATCTCGAGGATGACATCCTTTGCGCTTACCCAGTCCTGAAGTTCGCCGGTAAGCCGCACACCGAGAACCTTTGGGCAGGGCATGTGATAAGGCATGCCTGCCATGGCAAGGGCCACGTCGAGGCCGCCCGCCCCGATTCCCAGCATGGACACCCCTGCAGCGCCGGGTGTATGGCTGTCGGAGCCGAGCACGATCTTCCCGGGGATCCCGAAACGCTCCATGTGCGCCTGGTGTGAAACGCCGTTCCCGGGCGGGCTATAGTGGATCCCATAACGGGCCGATGCAGTCTGCAGATAAGTGTGATCGTCTGCGTTGTGGCTGTTCGTCTGCAGGATATTATGGTCCACATACTGCACAGCCAGCCCTACCCTGACCCTATCCACCCCGAGGGCCTCGAACTCCAGCATGGCGACCGTGCCGGTGGCGTCCTGAAGGAGGGTCTGGTCAATCCTTATGGCAATCTCCTGTCCGGGGACGAGTTCTCCTTCTGCTAAATGCGCTTCCAAGATCTTTCGTGTCAGATTGCGTGGCATGTTCTCCTGTCTCCCTTTCGAGTACTCTATAAAAGATTGTTTGCCGCGGATGAACGCGGATTACGTTATGTTACCATAAAAGAATGGAAGCATTTTAATCCGCGGGTGCCCGCGGAAATCTGCAGCTAATCCGTTTTCTGTTGAAGCTTTTTCTGTATCTCCCTTTTGATTATGTTGATCTGTTTGGTCACCGGGATCTCTTTCGGACAGACCCTGGTGCACTCAAAGTAGTTCTTGCACCCCCATGCCCCATCGGGATTGTCCATCTGCTCCAGCCTTTTCAATCCTTCCTCGTCCCTTGAATCGAAGAGGTACCTGAAAACCCAAACCAGCGGCGCCGGTCCTATGAACCGTTCGTTTTCAGAGGTGAGAACCGGGCAGGATGCAGTGCAGCAGGCGCAGAGGATACACCGGATCGCCTCCCTCACCTTTTCGCTGTCCTCGTGGTCCTGTTTGCGCTCCTTCTCCGGCGCAGGGGCTGACGTAATCAGGAAGGGTCTTATCAGCTGGACTCTCTCAAAAAATGGATTGAGATCCACAACCAGATCCTTCAGGACCCTGTACGAAGGAAGGGGCTCGATCACGATCTCCCCGCCGTCGTAATCCCTGACGAGTTTCTGACATGCCAGAGAGCAGCGACCATTGATCTTCATGGCATCCGACCCGCATACCCCATGCCCGCAGGACATTCGATATGCAAGGGTTCCGTCCTGTTCCCACTTGATCCGGTTCAGGCAGTCCAGCACCCGTTCTGTCGGCTCCGCCTGGACGCTGTAGGTGACAAAGCGGCTTTCCCGGTCGACATCCGGATCGAATCGAGAGATTCTGAGCGATATCTCCGCCATTCAGTATACCCTCGCTTCCGGCTGAAATCGGGTGATGGTTACCGGCTTGTAGGAGACAAGAGGCCCTTGATCGGTCTTTTGAACGAGCGAGTGCTTGAGCCAGTTCAGATCATCTCTTTGAGGGAAGTCCTCCCTGAAATGAGCCCCCCTGCTCTCCTTCCTCGCCCCTGCGGAAACCAGTATCACCTCTGCAAGACGAAGAAGGTACTCGAGTTCGAGACAATCTGTCAGGTCGGTATTGAAACGACGGCCCTTGTTCTCTACAGCCACCTCGTCCAGCCGGGCCAGGAGGGACCGGACCGAATCGAGACCTTCCGTCAGCCCTGTTTCACTGCGGTACACTGCGCAGCACGTTGACATGACCTCCTGCATCTGTTTCTGCAAGGCACGCGGCCTGATCCCTTTCTTTCTCTCTTTGATCCGATCCAGTCCCATCCGGACGGATTCATCCGCTCCCTCAGCCAGAGATTGCGGCTCAAGATGCGGGAGATCCTTGAGGACCCTCTTTCCTGTCCGCCTCCCGAAAACCACAAGATCCAGGAGCGAATTGCACCCCAGCCTGTTTGCGCCGTGCACGGAAACGCAGGCGCACTCCCCTGCCGCATAGAGGCCCTGGAAAATCCTTCCGGACTGTCCCAGAACCGCGCCTCCAAGATCCGTGGGGATGCCTCCCATCATGTAATGGCAGGTGGGCTCCACAGGGATGAGATCTTTGACCGGGTCAAGACCAAGATAGATCCGCACAAAAGAGGAGATCTCGGGGAGCTTTTCAGACAGTCGCTCTATGCCCAGGTGGGTGAGATCAAGGTGCACGTAATCCTGCCCCCCCACACCTCTTCCCTCCCGGACTTCCCTGGCAATGGCCCTGCTGACCATGTCGCGGGGAGCCAAGTCCATGAGGGTAGGGGCGTATTTTTCCATGAACCGCTCGCCCGAACCATTCCGGAGAACGCCCCCTTCTCCTCTCGCCGCTTCGCTGATCAGGACGCCCAGCCCGCGTATGCCGGTCGGATGAAACTGCACGAACTCCATGTCCTGGAGTGGAACCCCGGCGTTGTACGCAAGGTAAACCCCATCCCCTGTATTCGCAAAACAGTTGGATGTGGTCTTGTACACCTTTCCGAACCCGCCGGTTGCAAGGACAACGGCCCTCGTTTTAAAAACATGAACCTCGCCCAGTGCGAGATCGTACACCGCCAGCCCCTCGACCCGCTCTTCTTTGTGGATCAGTTCCAGGAGGTGAAATTCCGGGTATACCTTGATCCCTTTCCGAACGGCTTCGTGATAGAGGGTATCCATGATCACCCTGCCGGTCCGGTCGGCAGCGTGGCAGGCCCTTTTAATCGATCTCCGGCCGAGTTCGCCGGTATGGCCGCCGAACGCCCTTTGAGCAATGAGCCCTTTCGGGTTCCTGTTGAAGGGCACTCCCATATGTTCCAACTCATAAACGGCCCTTGGCGCATCTCTGGCCAGCACTTCCGCAGCGTCCTGGTCCGCAAGAAAGTCGCTCCCCTTGACCGTGTCGAACATGTGCCATTCCCATGAATCCGGCTCCTCATTGCCAAGGGCAGCTGCGATACCGCCCTGCGCGGCCCCCGAATGGGAGCGGGTAGGAAAGACTTTGCTGATGAGCGCCACATCCACATAACCCGCCACCTCCACGGCAGTTCTCAGGCCGGCGAGACCGGCGCCGACAACGACGACATCGTGCTCGAATATCATTTTCTTACCCCACCCGACTCTCGAATGAGATGGTCAGGAGCAGTGAGATCAGGATAGATTAAAGGATACAGATCGTCCTTTCAAACCATACCCCATTTAGCCAGAATGGGTCAATCGGACCCATAAAGCAAATACAGTACATCCTGTATTTTGCATACGTATTTCAGGAAGCCAAAGGAATGAGCAGTCCGAGACAAAGAAGGAGGCTGAAGATGAGGGTCAGCTTGGCGGTATCTGCAAGGGATTCATTGAGGCTGGAACCTGAGAGGACCCGGAGCGACCGGACCAGCCGTACGGCCCTGGGGACCGACAGGAGAGGAAGAAGCGCCCACACTGGGAGGATTCCAAAGGCGGCCATGAGAACGGGTGCGGCATAGGCCAAAATGAGAAGCAGCGCAAATTCCCCTCTTGCCCCCCTGGCGCCGAGGATAACGGCCAGCGTCCGTTTGCCCACCTTCAGATCCGTTGGAATATCTCTTAAGTTGTTCACGACCAGGATGGATGCGATCAGCAGGCCCAGTGGTATGGAGAGAAGCGCGCAGGAAAGGCTCAGCCTCAATGACTGCACGTAGTATGTTCCGCAGACCGCGACCGGCCCAAAAAAGATGAAGACAAAAACATCGCCCAGGCCATGAGAGGCGAGAGGAAAAGGTCCGCCGCTGTACAGGAGGGCTGCCAGGATGGATGCGCCGCCGATGAGCGCCACAATCCATCCGGCCTCAGAAACCAGATAAATCCCTGCTGTCATGGCAAGGATAAAAATCAGAATCATCCCTTTGAGGACTTCGGCAGGAGGAATCAGGCCGCTCTGGGTCACACGAACAGGCCCCACCCTTTCCGCCGTGTCGACCCCTTTGAGATAATCGAAGTAGTCATTGGCGAGGTTAACGCCTATCTGGAGAAGAATTGCACCGATCAGCGCTGCCAGCGCAGGCAGAAGCCGCATGGACTGGTCCGCCGCAGCCGCAGCCGTTCCAACCAGAACCGGTGAAGCGGATGCCGGCAAGGTGCGCGGCCGTATGGCCAGGAGCCATGATTTTATATCGATGCTCACACCGGCCTCCGGGTCCCGGAGAGCACAACCTGGGTGCCGAGCATAAACCGTTGAACACGCACGTTCTTCAACCCTTCCTCTTCCATGATTCCCGCCAGTTTCTCAGGCTGCATGAAAGCCCGCGTTGAACCCGGCAGGTACTCGTACGCCGCCCTGTTCCGGGCGATCGTTTGCCCGAGGAACGGGATCACAAGCCTGAAGTACAGGAGAACAACCGGCTGAAGCAAACCCGGTGGCGGAGGAGAAGTGTCGAGAGCCGCAATCCGGCCCCCGGGTTTGACTACTCTGACCTGCTCCCGCACTGCGGCCCTGACCTCTTCCACATTTCTGAGAAGATATCCTGAAACGACTCCGTCGAAGGTGCCCTCTCGGAACGGCAGACTGGATGCGTCGGCACAACACCACAGAATCCTGGAAGCCCCTTTCCTTTTTCTTCCTGCCTTCATCATCTCGAGAGTGAAGTCCACGGCCACTGGACGCAGGCTCCTGTCCATCCCGGAGGCATCCAGAGAGATGTCCCCTGTGCCGCTGCCGACATCCAGTATGCAGGCGCGCTCGGGAAAAGACGCTGCCCGGATCAATCTCCTGCGCCAGACGGAATCCATGCCGAAGGTGATCACCTTGTTCATGATCACGTAGGAGGTGGCTATGGTGCTGAACATGCTGCGCACTGTCTCTGATTTATTCGTCTGCATGATTCCGTATTATAATGAAACTTCGTCACCTGTAGGAGCAAGCTCCTGCTTGCGATCCTATCGGAGCCCAAGGAATCGCAAGCAGGAGCTTGCTCCTACAAAAAATCAACCACAGATCCACTTCATCAGGGCGATATTGCCCCGACTAACTCTCCTCCGCATACAGGTGCCGGTTCACCCGTCTCTCGACCGCCTCGACGACGAGATAAAGCAGGACCCCCAGCAGGCTCATGGCAAGTATGCCCGCATACATTTCCGGGTACCTGAGAACCTGATACGTCTCCACAACGATATAATACCCGAGACCATACTGTGTCAGTGATTGTTCGGCAATGAAAAGAACTGCAATCGCAGTACCTACCGAGACGCGAATCGACGTGAGCACGGCGGGCAGGCTCGCCGGAAGATAGACGTACCGGAAAAGGGCTTTTCTTCCGGCGCCCAGGGAACGCACGGACAGGATCAGTTCAGGATGGAGAGCCGCTGCCTCGTCCCTCACTACGACCAGCACCTGAAAGAAGAGAATGAGCGCGATCAGGAGCACCTTGGAGACATCGGTTATCCCGACCAGAATGTACATCACAGGGAGCAGAACAATTTTGGGGATTGGATACAAAATGGCGATGAGCGGAGAAAAGATGCGGTCAACCTGTTTGAACTGCCCGAGTCCCAGGCCTGCGGGAACCGCCAGGATCACGGCGATGGCTATTGCGCAAAGCACGCGAACGGTACTCGCAAGGAAATGAACACCCAGGACTCCGGAGAGTGATCGGAAAAAAAGTGGGAGGACCACGGCGGGAGCAGGAAGGATCGGCTTGTGGACGATCCACGCCAGCACCTGCCACAGAAGAAGGAACATGGCAAGTCCCACGAGCATGCTGGCCGGACGCGAACCTCTTTTCATTCTGCTGTACTCTTCATGAAGATGGTCAACAGAACCGCCAAGACGCCAAGTTCGCCAAGAAATGATTTGCTTTTCATCCCGCCGGAGAGGCCTCCGGCGGGATGAAAAGCAGCCTCCTTGCGTTCTTCTTAGCGTTCTTTGCGTCTTGGCGGTTCATTTTATGATTCTTCCAGCATGCGCCGGAGGTCTTCCAGCCTTTCATGAGAATCCGGAAGACCCGATTGTTCCTGCCTGCTTCTGATCGGATTCTCCAGCACCCTGGCGGACCGATTGCATCCCGAACTCAGCACCAGGACCTTTCTTCCCATGAGCAGGGCCTCTTCGATGTCATGCGTCACAACGACACTGGTGATCCCCGATTCCTGCTGGTGCGCGAGCATGGTTCTCTGGAGGTCTTCCCGGATTACGGCATCCAAAGCCGAAAAAGGCTCATCCATCAGCAGCAGGTCCGGCTCCAAAGAGAGGGTGCGGGCAATTGCGGCTCTCTGGCGCTGGCCCTTGGAGAGGTGAGAGGGATATTTGTCCCGGAACTGATCGATCCGAAGTCTCTTGAGCCATGCGTTCACCTTTTCGAGCGCTCCATCCCTGTCCACTCCGGCATCGGTGGGACTGTGCTTCCCGTCCGGGCCGTAGAAGCCCCGGATCACCCATCCCAACATGGCGTTCTCTTCTACCGTGGCCCACGGGAGAAGACCATGGTCCTGCAGCACCAGACCGGTCCTCGGCCTGGGGCGTTGGACAGGGTTGCCTCCTATCAGGATCATGCCTGAAGTCGGTTTGAGAAGTCCGGCCAGAAGATAAAGGAGGGTGGTTTTCCCGCATCCGGAAGGCCCGACGATCGACCACGCCTCGCCGTCCTCCACGACGAGGCTGAAACCCTCGAAGACATTTGAACGGCCTGGGTAGCCAAAGCTGAGCCCTTGAATCTCGATCATCTGGGAGTCTGTACCACGTGTTTTTTCAGAAACTCGGGGGTCACGGAGTTCTCATAGGAGACCGTGCCCTGCAAAAGCCCCCTTCCCTGCATCCACAGGATGACATCCGCCCACTGCTCCTCAGTCGGGACCCCGTTCCTGGGAAAGGGCGGCACCTGATACGTACTGCGCACGTTTTCGGGCATGGGGATTCTCCTGAGGAGCACCGCTCTGCTTTCTTCCGGATGCTCGTTGATCCATGCAGCCGCATCGTCCCATGCCTGGAGGAATGAATTCACGGAGTCTCCCTTCGATTTCAGGGTCTCGGCACGGAACGCGAGCACACTCACTCCATATTTCGGATGTTCGGAATCCGCGACGACCTCGAGCGCCCCGGCGACCATTGCACTCTTGGCGAGAGGATCAGGAAGCACCGCCGCCTTGATTCGACCCTGCAGGAGGAGTTGGAATCGTTCGGGGATCACGGGCACGGACTGCTTGACAACCTCCTCGGGTTTCAGTCCTCTCGCCTCAAGCAGACGATCCGTCACGTACTCGATCACCGTGTTCTTCGCGATTGCGATACCGACGCCTCTCAGGTCGGAAGCGGTGCGGATACCGCTCTGCGGTGCAGCCAGAACTCGAAAGAGAGGGTAATCGGGATATGCAACCCTTGCAAAGCGGACGATTCGTATCCGTACCGTGTCGCGATTGAAAACGGCTGTCGTATTCAATTCCGTCAACATACCATCTATCCGGTCCGATTGCATCAACTGGTCTCGCTCTATGGCACTGGCGACAGGCACCATTTTGACCTTGAGGGAGCGCTCGGCAAAGATTCCCTTTTCTTCGGCAACGTGGAAGGGCAGTGAGTCCAGAATCGGCAGAAGAGCAACTTTGAGGGAACGATCCTCCGAACCGGCCGCATCCCATGGGTTGCATACCTGAAAAAAGAGTATCGGGAGAACCGTCGATACTATGGACATGATCTTCTTCATTGCCTGCTCCTTAAATAAAAGCTCCCCGACCGGATGGGGGAGCTTATGGAAAATTTTTCTTAAGTGAACAGCACTGCCCGTGCTAAGCGGAAAAAAGCTCGCCCGCAAGTCGGGAGAGCATATTCGTGCCCTTTACCTCTGTCTCGAAGAGGGGAATGACCGCCCTCACACGATCCCCAAATATCTTTCGGATCGTCTCCATATGTTCTTCCTGCATCCGAACGCGATTGAGGACGAACTCAGCGGCGTTTTCGGAGACCTGATCCTTCTGAATGACGCCGTTCACCACAACGCCTCCCACTGGGATGCCGAAATCATGAAACCAGTTGATGAACCTGGTGATGACCGCGATAGGAAGACTCTCCGGCAGGGTGGCAAAGAAAAAGGCCGTCAGGTTTTCGTCCGTGAGCAGAACCTGCGCCTTTGCCATTCTTTCCTTGAAGGCCAGAAGATAGTCCAGCAGAGGGTCCTCCTGCTTCTTCTTGGAAAAGGAAAGGAGCTCTTTTAGGGATTTCGCCTCTTCCCTGCTTTTGAGCATCTTGTCGACCCAAAGGGAATACACCTTGGACATTCCGAGCAACCTTCTGGCATTCGCGGTGGGAGCCGTGTCGAACACGTAAAAATCATACTCGTCCTTGAACATGATGTCCGTCATGTTCTCGAACATGGCCGATTCCTCGAAGGCGGGGTTCATGGTTGCGGATTCGATGAAATCATCCGCCTTGGTCGAGAGGTCGGCGAATCTCAGAAACCAGTTGATCTTTTCCCGAATCTCCTGCTTGGAGCGTTCGATAGTCTCCTTTGTGTCGATTTCGAATGCGTAGCAGTTCTCCTGTTCGCAAACCATGGCCGTCTTCCCGAAGACGTCCTGCCCCAGCAGGTTGGAAAGGCTGTGGACCGGGTTGGTGGAGGCCAGAAGGGTCTTTCTTCCCTGTCTTGCCGCCCACAGTGCAGCGGCCCCTGCCATGACCGTCTTTCCCACCCCTCCTTTACCGCCGAAAAAGATGTATTTCAGCTTCGGGTGGTCCTTCATGTAGCGGGTCATTCCGATAGTGACATCATTCATTCATGCGCTCCTCAAGTAGAAGGTTCGAGGTTCGGGGTTCGAGGAAATAGGTTCGAGGAAACATCCCCGACCCTCGCACCTCGTTCCTCGATCCTATATGTCCCCGAACATGCTTTTCGCCACCTTCTCGATCATCGGGATTCCTGTGACATCCCGCTCCATTTCGGCAACGGAAGCGAGAATCTGCCCTTGGAAGGTTTCTCCGATGACCTTCAGGTACTTGTCCTGCATGGTAAAACGGTTTCTGAGGTATTCGGGGATATTCTGCCCCTTCAACTCCTCCGGGAGGACTCGGTTAATGATGTACCCGCTCAACGGGACATCGAATTTGGCAAAAAGCTGGGCCGCCTTCTGGGTATCATTGATGATCATCTGCTCTGCGGTGAGGACAAAGAAGAAAGCGGTCTGCTTCTTGTCCGTAAGAATACCCGACGATTTGTTGATCCTGTCCTTGATATAGAGCAACTCGTTCAGGATGGCATCTTCATCCAGATCCTTGTCCCTTCGGATCACGGCCGCCACCTGGTCGTACTCTCTCATCTGCTGTCGTAAGTTGGTGATCTTGTCTATCCAGGCGTCGTAAACGGATGCCATGCTCAGATAATACAAGGCATGCCCCAGCGGCACCAGGTCGTAAATATAGTAGTCGTACCCCCCTTTGACGACGATATCCACTACCTCGTCGAAGATGGCGCTCTCCTCCATGGCCGGCTCCGCAGCAGCAGCCTGGATGTAGCTTTCTATCTCCTCGGGGATCTTGTCCATGCCATACATGGTCAGGATCTTCTGCCTGATCTCGTGCTGATACTCCTTGACGCGGCGATCGGCATCGATTTCCTGGGCGTAGAGATTGGGGATGATTTCGGTCGGCCCCTTTCCGAAGATGTCTTTCTTGAAGATGTCGCTCAGAGAGGCCTGCGGATCCACCGAGAACACCAGCACCCTCTTGCCTTTCCTGGCAAGGTAGTAGGCCGTGGCGGCCGAGAAGGTCGTCTTGCCGAGTCCCCCCTTCCCGCCGAACATGATGTAACGCCGATCCGGGTTCTGTTCAAAAGCTTTGGCTAATGAAATGGGTCTCACCCCCCTTCGGTTTGGGAGTGTTCAGTGGTTCAGCGTTCAGTGTTCAGGAGAAGAATCCATCTCTGCCCCTTCCTGAACTCTGAACACTGAACGCTGAACACTTCTCTTAAGCTAGTGCATCCGTCAGGTCCTTCTCCCTCAACATCCTTCGCTTCCAGGTAGAGATCTGTGGCACTACATAGGGAAGCAGTCTCAAGGAATAATAAGGGGGCAGGATCGGCACTCCCAGCATGTCGCCCATGGTGATGAGTATGAACAGGTGCTCCATGTTTGCCCTGGACTTCAGGGCAAACCGGGCGGAATCGTGGGCTGCAACTCCGTAGACAAACTCCTTGATGGCCTGAAACAGGCCGCCCTTCTTCTTGTCGGCCGACATGTTTCTCCTTTCTCCGCCCACCCCTGAACCGCGGGTGGAACCGTTCCCGTGACTCTCATAAACCGGGGAACTCTTGACTTCAGATTGGAGGGTGGAGGCGATCTCTTTGCCTCCAACCTCCAACCGCTGACTCTCTTCACGCAGCAGCCGTTGCTGTCTTGAGATTTCTATACCTTCCGAGAGCCTTTATTCCCTCCGCCGCCAGGATGAGAGCGGCGACGACCAGGAAGAACCCGACAAGCCCCATCAGGGTATTTCCCACAAGGGCCTCTCCCTTAACACCGCCTGAGAATACCTTTGCGAGCAGATTGTAGGACGTGTAGATCAGAGCGGCGATGGTTGTAACGAACATGAAGATCATGGGGTAGAAGGTCCACGCCGCAGACTTGCCCTCGGACATCAGCCATGCAGTGACCAGAAGGAGTGCAAGGGAGGCCATCAACTGGTTGGCCCCGCCGAAGAGCACCCAGAGGTATTGCCACCAGCCGGTAAGGACGAGGATGATTCCGAGTATACTGGCAATGAACGTCCCCACATGAGCGTTACGGAAAACCGGACTTATGTCGCTGAGCAGTTCGGAGGTGGCTACCCTCATGAAACGGATCACCAGTTGCATAATAGTGACTGCAAGCACGATCATCATGACGCTGCCGTACGAGCGCCCCAAGGCGGCGGGCATGCCGATGGCGCCAAGGAACTTGGAAACCCCGGCAGCAAAAATCACCCCGGGGCCTTTGGCTATTGCGGAGCCGTATTCGGCCGGCGAGGCGTAGATGGTCCCTGCGATGATCAGCGCGAACAGCGCCAGCATCATCTCCACGAACATGACCCCTCCCCCTACAGGGCGGGCGTCCAGTTCGCTCTCAAGCTGCCTTGCGGTTCCCGAACTGGAAACGATGCTGTGCCAGCCCGATATGGCCCCGCATGCGATTGTCACGAACAGGATCGGCCACAGGGGTCCTACTTTGATGTTGAAGCTCGAGTAAGCGGGCAGTGTGAAATCCGGATGAAGAATGAACACGCCGATGATTCCGAACAGGAGACCCAGAAACACGATGTATGAAGCCACGTAGTTGATGGGAAGGGCAAACCTCCAGATTGGAAGCACGGCGCCGAAGTAGCAGAACAGGAACGCCATGATCGCCCAGAGGGGTCTGCTGCTTGCAAGGTCCGCGCCCAGGATCTTGTCGGACGGAGCGAGAGTGCCCACCCAGATTCCGGCCATCGCAATCACGACACAAACCACTGTGGTGAGGATGATGTCCTTCCTCCACCTGTAAATCATCTGCCCGGCGATGATGCCGCCGATGGTCAGGAAGAGCCATGCCATTGGGGCGGCCTTGAGGCCGATCGCCGTGCTGACCACCACGTTTCCGAAAGCGCCTGCAATCAGGAGAAGGTAAAAATAGATAAAGGAAAGGAGGATGATTCTGGCCTTTGGAGAAATCAGCTTATGGCTGAGCCCGCCGAAGGAGGCGCCGTCGTTGCGCATGGCCACCACGGAACTGGAATAGTCCTGGACCCACCCGATGAAAAAGGCGCCCGCCAGAATCCAGATCAGGGCTGGAAGCCATCCCCACTGAATGGCAATTATGGGCCCGATAATGGGTGCAGCCCCGGCAATGGACTTGAACTGGTACCCGAAGAGGATGTTCTTGCTCGTCGGCATGAACTCCACCCCGTCCATGTACATCTTTGCGGGCGTCGCCCTGTTTGGGTCCGCCTTGATGATCTTGCTGTCGATGTACTTGGCATAGATGCGGTACCCGATGAAAAAGACCACAAACCCCAAGACCAGAACAATGACTGAATTCATTTCTACCTCCCTTCCTGTGAAAGGTGCCGGAAAAAAGGAGGAGGAATGTCCTCCTCGCTCTTAAACCCGAGAGAGAGTAAGCTATACTTAGCCATTTGTTCGGTTCGAGAAAAGTTTGAGATGAACTCCATCGTTGGAAGGAACGGGGAAGGATTTGCTCTGGAAAGGAGTACAAGCATATAAACCCCTGCTCAATGTGTGAGTGAGAGGGTCGGATGCGAGAGCCAGACTCGAGGCGAGTATAGGAGCAGGTTATATCTTTGTCAAGAATTCGTCTGAGCAATTCGTCTGAGCAAAGATCCGGTTCCGGAGGGGTGGAGTTTGCAGCATCGGAATAAATGAAATGGCTTAGGTGGAGTGGGGTGTGATACCGGGAGGCGCGAGTTCTCCTGATGGCCCGTTTACTCCATGCCGTTGATGGATTTAAGGGCGAGATAAAGGGCTTGTGTGCCTGATCGGGCTCTGCCTTGTGCTTTCGCAGCGACATACAGCTGATGCACCACGGCCAGACCCGGCAGAGAAAGTCCGGCGGCCTCTGCCTCGGACAAGGCGATTCCCATATCCTTGATGAAGTGCTCTATGAAAAACCCGGGGGCAAAATCACCCTGCGAGATCCGGGGGCCGAAGACATTGAGAAGATTCGAACCCGCAAGGCCCTTGGCAACTATTTCGAAGACCGACTGTTGGTCGAGCCCCAGCTTGACCGCATAGAGAAGAGATTCGCATATGCCGACCATGGTGCCGGCGACCAGGATCTGGTTGCACATCTTGGTATGCTGCCCTGCACCGGCGGTGCCCATGAAGGAAATGTTTTTCCCCATGAGCTGAAAGAGAGGCAGAATCTCCTCAAAAACAGCCTTTTTCCCCCCGACCATGATCGCCAGAGTTCCATTTCTGGCCCCCGCATCCCCTCCTGACACGGGGGCATCAAGACTCTCAATGGAAAGAAGGGCGGCTTTCTCTGAAATAATCTGAGCGAGGCTGGGCCGGCTCGTGGTCATGTCCACCACAATGCGACAGACTCCTTTCGAGCTCAGGATCCCCTTCCCGCCCAGATAGACTTCTTCAACATCCCTGGGATTGCCTACAATGGTGAAAACGATTTCTGCTTTGGATGCCACCTCGGCCGGTGAATCGCACCAGGAAGCACCTGCCCCCAGAAGGGCTTCCGTCTTGGACCGGGTTCTGTTGTACACGGAAAGCGCATGTCCGGCCGCTTGGAGACGACCCGCCATGGAAGCACCCATGATTCCCGTTCCGATCCATCCGATATTCATAGGAAGCCTTCTGTTAATGGTTTGTTCCAGGTTTCAGGTTGTAAAGAATCGTTGTTTCTTGGGGCCGGAGACACAAACCGGGTCAGTTGCTGATGTCTGATCTCCGACCTCTGATCTCTGTTCTTATGTTCCCATTTCCCAGGAGCTGAGGTACTTCTCCTGCTCGGGAGTGAGGGTGTCGATGGCAATACCCATGGACTCGAGCTTCAACCGGGCAATCTCTTTGTCGATGACGTCGGGCACCGCGTACACTCTGCTTTTGAGACCCTTGTGGTTTGCAGCCATGTATTCGGCGCAGAGGGCCTGATTGGCAAAGCTCATATCCATGACACTGGACGGATGTCCCTCAGCGGCGGCAAGATTCACGAGCCGGCCCTCGCCTATCACGTAGACCCTTCGGCCGCTCTTCAAAGTGAATTCTTCCACAAATTCCCGAATTACTCTCCTGCCTTTGGAAATCTTCCTGAGTCCGCCAAGATCGAGTTCCACGTCAAAATGGCCGGAATTGGCGAGGATGGCGCCATCCTTCATCTTCGGGAAATGCTCCCGCCTGATGACATTGATGTTCCCGGTCAAGGTGCAGAAGAAATCGCCTATTGGGGCCGCTTTTTCAATGGACATGACCTGAAAGCCGTCCATGACCGCCTCCAGGGCCTTGAGCGGGTTCACCTCGCAAATGATCACGTGGGCCCCGTGGCCTTTGGCCTTTGCAGCAACCCCCCTGCCGCACCACCCGTATCCGCTCACAACAAAGGTGCTGCCCGCCAGGAGCCTGTTTGTGGCCCGGATAATGCCGTCTATCGTACTCTGGCCGGTGCCGTAGCGATTGTCGAAGAGGTGTTTCGTATCCGCGTCGTTCACAGAGACAATGGGGAATTTCAGGACGCCGTCCCGCTCCATGCTCCGAAGCCTGATAACCCCCGTGGTCGTTTCTTCCGTCCCTCCCTTCACCGCCGACAGAAATCCCTTTCTCTCCTTTTCGGATAGAGACTTTCCCCAATCACGGACCTTGCTGTCCAGCTCGTCCCACTTCTTCAGCCATAAGAAATGCAGGGAGCTCACCAGATCCGCGCCGTCGTCCATGGTGAGGTTCGGTTTGTGCTTCAGCGCGGAAAGTATATGGTCATAGTAGGTGGCGTGGTCCTCTCCCTTGATTGCAAAGACAGGAATCTGATCATCGGCCACAAGGGCTGCTGCTACGTCATCCTGTGTGGAAAGAGGATTCGATGCGCAAAGCACCACCTCTGCGCCGCCGGCCTTCAAGGTCCTCACCAGGCTTGCCGTTTCGGTAGTCACATGAAGGCATGCAGACAGGCGGAGTCCTTTCAGGGGTTTTTTCGCCTGAAAACGTTCTTTGATTTTTCCCAGTACAGGCATGCTCTTGGCCGCCCACTCTATCCTCAATCTGCCTTTACCGGCCAGACCGATGTCCCTGATGTCATATTCCATTGGTATTCCTCATTCCTTCGAGATTTTTGTTCTGCCCTACTTCACCGCCCTCTTCAACTCCTCCACCATGTCCGTCTTCTCCCAGGTCAACTCGGGAAGTTCACGGCCGAAATGGCCGTAGTTGGTCGTCTTCCTGTAAATGGGCCTCAGCAGATCCAGCCTTTCTATAATGGCGGCCGGCCGGAGATCGAAACTCTTCTTCACGATTGCCGTGAGCTCCGCACTCGGCAGGACCCCGGTTCCGAATGCGCCGACCATCACTGAGACAGGCTGCGCCCGGCCTATGGTATAGGCCACCTGGATCTCACATTTTTCGGCCAACCCCGCTGCAACGATGTTTTTTACGATGTAGCGGCACATGTATGATGAGCTTCGATCCACCTTGCTCGGGTCTTTTCCGGAAAATGCGCCTCCTCCATGGTGACCGAAGCCGCCGTAGGTATCCATGATGATTTTTCTCCCGGTCAAACCGCAGTCACCCTGAGGACCGCCAACCACGAATCTTCCCGTGGTGTTGATGAAAAACTGGGTGTTCTTATCCAGCAGTTCAGCTGGAATGGATTTCCTGATTACTTCTTCAATTATCGAGTGGCAGATGGTCTCATAATCCACCTCAGGATTGTGCTGTGCTGCGATGACTACCGTATGGACCCGGTGAGGCTTGTTGTCCACGTATTCGACAGTGACCTGGCTTTTTCCGTCAGGCCGCAACCAGGGAAGCAGCTTTGACTTGCGCACCCGGGAAAGTCTCTGTGTCAGGGAATGGGCGAGATAAATGGGCATCGGCATGAAAACAGGCGTATCCTTGCATGCATACCCGAACATGAGGCCCTGATCCCCTGCGCCCTGCTCTTCAAACAACCCTTTTCCATCCACACCCACTGCAATATCCGGGGACTGCTTGTCGATGGAAGTGAGCACCGCGCAGGTTTCCCAGTCAAATCCCATGGACGAGTTGCTGTATCCTATATCCTTGATGGTCTCACGGACCACTTCAGGCATATCCACATAGGCATCGGTAGTGATCTCGCCCGCAATAATGGCCATTCCGGTGGTGACCAGTGTCTCACACGCGACGCGGGCGTGTTTGTCCTGCTCCAGCATTCTGTCCAGAACGTGATCGGATATCTGATCTGCAATCTTGTCAGGGTGCCCCTCGGTTACGGATTCAGAAGAGAAGAGAAAGTTTGCCTGTTTCATTGAGAACTCCTTTCCAAATTATTCGCCGCATAAAAGCGGATTTGTTGCATCGCGGAAAACCTGGTCCTGTGGGCCAGATCAGAGCCGATCGGCTCAGCCGAAAAAAACCTTGGAAATATTCCGGCCATCATTCCGATGCTGCGAACTTCACACTTTCTGAGTGCAATCAAAGCCGGCCCCTCTGGAGCCGGATCTTCACTTGCCGTCTCTGCCCAAGAGGCAATTGTCGATCAATCTTGTTTTGCCAACCCTGACCGCCAGAGCGATAAGGGTCTCGCCGGTGAGGGTCTCCACATCTTCCAGGGTGACGGGATCGCAGACCGTGACATAATCGATCTCCGTGTGGGGATGAGACAAAATCGTCTCTTCAACGGCAGCCTTGATTCTGGCCGCATCCCTTTCTCCCCGACCATACATCCCGGAGGCGAGATCCAGTGACTTCTTGAGAGCGAGAGCGCTTTTCCTCTCGTCTCCACTCAGATAGGTGTTGCGCGAGCTCATTGCCAGGCCGTCCGGTTCCCTGTATGTGGGCATACCCACCACCTGAATATCCATGTTCAGGTCCTTCACCATCTTGGTGATAACCGTAAGCTGCTGGAAATCTTTCTGTCCGAAGACGGCAATGTGCGGCTTGGCGATGTTGAAGAGTTTTGCGACTACGGTCGTGACACCATGGAAATGGCCCGGCCTGGACAGTCCGCAGAGATGATTCGTCAGATTTCCCACGGAGACCGTGGTCTGAAATCCTCCCGGGTACATCTCCTTGACCGTGGGAGTAAAGGCAATGTCCACTCCGGCGTTTCCGGCCTTGGCAAGATCGCCTTCCATGTCACGGGGGTAGGCGGCAAAGTCCTCGGTCGGGCCGAACTGAGTCGGATTCACGAAGATGCTGATGATGACTGCATCTGCATTCCTCTTCGCGACCCTCATCAGTTCAAGATGGCCTTCGTGGAAGAATCCCATTGTAGGTACCAGCGCCAGGATCTTGCCGGCCAGCCTGAGATCTTCACATCTGCGCTGGACCTGCGCAACTTTTTCGATGACTTCCATTTACCTGCTTCCTTGAGCATGCCGATCTTACTACAAGTCGCAATCCCAATGCGTCACTTCCTGGAGCTCATCGGGATGTAGTACTGAACCCCGGATTTCATGGAGCTGATTCTCCCGACGAGATCCTCAAAATCTTCAGGGACGTGTACGAAATCAATATCGGAAGCGTTCACAACGAGCAAAGGGGCGTCCGAATAGTGGAAGAAGAACTCGTTAAAGGCCTTGTTGATCTTTTCCAGATATCTGAAGGAGATGTTTTTCTCGTACTTTCTGCTCCTCTTTTTGATCCTCTCCATGAGGACTTCTGTTTTAGCCTGAAGGAAAATCACCAGGTCCGGGGGTGTGATCCGCTTCTTCAAAATCTGGTACAGCTGCTCATATAACCAGAGTTCTTTTTCATCCAGGTTGACCCGCGCGAAAATCTGATCCTTGTCAAAAAGGAAATCGGAGATGGCGGTCCTGTGAAACAGCCCCATCTGGCCCATTTCAAGTGCCAGATTGTATCGCCTGAGGAGAAAAAAAATCTGAGCCTGGAACCCATACTTTTTTTGATCCTGGTAGAAATTCGCCAGGAAGGGGTTCTCCTCCACATCCTCGAGAAAGAGCTGTGCACCGATTCTATCTGCAAGCATTTTCGCCAAGCTTGTCTTTCCAATGCCCAGGGGACCTTCGATGACAATGTATCGGTGCATACCGTACCACCTGACCAGGACTGGATTCTCCAGCTATCTCCAGAAGATCAGTACATAAAACCGGTTACCTTTATCATCGGTACCCGGGTTTGTCAAGAAAATCGCCGGACCGGAATAGCTCCAAAGATCTCACGTAAAGGCGCAAAGACGCAGAAAATACTGGATTCCGGATCGAGTCCGGAATGACATAGGTGTGAACTCAAAACAGGTTGCGGTTTGCGTCGTCTCCTGTTGTTCTAAAACTCAGATGTGTTCGCATTCAGCCTTGTGACGCGTCAAACGCCATTTCTCTCTGCGCCGCTGTTCGCATCTTGTCTGGAAATAGCGCCTTTGCGTCTTTGCGTGAGCCTCTTTCTTGCGCTATGCGCTATGCGCTATGCGCCTTTGCCCCATGCGCCGTGCCCTATGCTCTATGCACTTTGCGGCTCCGCACGCAGGTGCGAGCTGAGGCAGATGAAATCGTCAATCGTGAGAGCTTCCGCCCTCTTTCCCGTATCGATGCTGCACGCCCTACATGCCTTCCGCAGCTCATCCGGAGCGAATGAATAGGGACTCCCCTTGAACGAGTTCAGAAGAGTCTTGCGCCGATGGGAGAAAGCGGACCTCACCACCCTTTTCAGGTTTTCCTCGTCAGTGGACCTCGGCTCGTGCGGCTTTTCAAAATCCAGACCGATCACCATGGAATCCACCTTGGGCACAGGATAAAACGCGCTCCTTGGAACCTCCATCAGGGGAAAAATGCGGGCATGGTATTGTATGAGAACGGTCAATGACCCATATTCCCTGTTTCCGGGAGATGCAATGAGCCTTCTTGCAACCTCCTTTTGAAACATGAGCACGGCCTTTCCAACCTTCTTCCGGTTATCCAGGAGTCGCTCCAGGAATGGTGTGGAGATATTGTATGGAAGGTTGCCGATTACCCCTATTCTTTCTCCGGGAGGGACGGGCAGCGTCTCAAAATCCATGCGGAGGATGTCCTGGTTCGTCAGGGTGACGTTTGCAACGGATTTGCGGTTAAGCTCCTCCCCAAGCCGTTCCACAAGTTGGGTATCCTTCTCTACGGCATAGACATGATCCACCTTTTGTGACAACGGGAGAGTCAAGGCGCCGAGACCGGGCCCAACCTCCAACACGGACGAAGAGGGGTCGAAACGCGCCAGGGAAATGATGCTGTGAACAACCCCCTTTTCTCTCAAGAAGTTCTGCCCCAGCCTCTTCTTTGGCCGCCATCCATGTCCCCGATTCGAATTCCGAGTCTCCTTCAACGACGATTTCCCCTTTTCAACCTCCACTGCTCGAGTGAACGAAATACCTTCAGAAAAACAAAATAAGAAGGTGGCGCGATAATAAGGCCCAGAACCAGTCCGCCGAGGAGAAAGGCGGCGATCATATGACCTCCCGCGTTGACAATCTTGCCTGCAATGAGCCACCCATCCTCACCGTTGCGCACCGATGCCATCACCGATGCAAAGACGCCGTTTGTGTTGGAAAGTTGGAGAATCGCCGCTCCGATTTTATAGCTGTAGTAGTACAGGAAGTACCAGTTCAGGGGATTGCTGATCCATGTTCCAAGGACAGCCGCTATTTTGCTTCCCTTGAAGATCAGGGCGAGGAGAACGGCCAGGGCGATCTGGAACGGCATTATCGGCATCATCCCTGTGAAGATTCCCAGGGACATTCCCAGCGCAAGTTCGTGGGGACTGCCTCTGAGTCGAATGAACCTCAGTTGAAAATACCTGAGGAATCTTCGTATCCCGGTGGTTCTTTTCTTGGGTTGTTTGTTTTTCGCAGGCAGAGCGCTGCTTGGGACGTCATAGCTCATTGAGTACCTTTAACCCTCTGCCCGTTCTTGAGACTCACCAGATCTTCTATGGGAAATCGAGATTTGACATCCACGGAGAGGTCGGAGGTTTTTCCATGATTGATCCTGTGATAGCCGGCGAAGGCTATCATGGCTGCATTATCGGTGCAATAGGAAGGTCTGGGATAATAAACCTTATATCCCCCGGTTTGCCCCTCTTCTTCCATTCTTGTCCGGAGCGCCTCATTGCAGGCAACCCCCCCGGCTACAACGATCGAATCCACACCTGTTCTCGCGGCAGCCTCCATTGTCTTCACTACCAAAACCTCCACAACTGCTTCCTGAAAGGCGGCAGCGATGTCAGCCAGTGTTATTCCAGCCGTGCCTTCCCCCACTTCGCGCCACTTTTTCACAAAAAGGGCCACTGCCGTCTTGAGCCCGCTGAAGCTGAAATCGAGAGATCCGCGGGACAGGAAGGGTTTGGGAAACCGCACCAGACCCGGATTTCCCGCCAGGCCCGCCTTCTCGACCGCCGCACCGCCGGGATATCCAAGCTCCAGAATCTTGGAGACTTTGTCAAACGCCTCACCGGCAGCATCGTCCAATGTCTGACCCAGCTGCAGGTATTCCCCGATTCCCTTCACATGATAAAGAGAGGTATGGCCGCCCGAGACCGTAAGCGCCACAAAGGGGAAGGAAGGAGCTTCTTTTTCCAGAAAAATGGAAAGGACGTGCCCCTCCAGATGGTTCACACCCACGAAAGGAATTCCATAACCATAGGCCACGGACTTCGCATAGTTCAAACCGACGAGCAGAGAGCCGATGAGACCCGGTCCTATGGTGACTGCAATTCCGTCAATATCCTTCAACCCCATCCGGGCCTGTGAAAGAGCCCTGCTTACCGCGGGCACGATGCTTCGCAGATGCTCCCGGGAGGCAAGCTCAGGGACAACACCTCCGTAGGCCTGGTGGACCGATACCTGGGAATGGACTACGCTTGAAAGGGTCCCCTGGTTCTCCGAGAACAGAGCCGCTGACGTATCGTCGCATGAAGTGTCTATTCCCAGAATATTCATCAGCAACTGCGATCCGGGAAAACCAGCTTTGACCGGGAACGGCAATCCCCGGCACAGGAAAGAGAGATGTGCACGGAGCCCCGGACGGAGCCCGCTCTTACGCCTTCGCAACGAATCTTCTTTTGATCTTCTGCCATTTGCCTACTTCAAGCACCTCAAGGAGAATTGCGGAGATGTTGTCATCTCCTCCGGCCTTCTTGGCCTCATCGATCAGGATGTCCACCTTTCTCCCACGTTGGCAATCCATGTGCAGTCATCTTTCTTCAGAAGAGCCGACACCGTAGAACCCATACTATGGTATTCCGGCCTTTTCTGCGCTTCATGAATAATCATTTTAGTCAGCTGAATAGAATTTACTAGATGTCTTGCATTCAGATTCATGTGAAGAGCCCGAGGTCATGGACAAACTACAGTTTCAGAAAGGGTCTTATCTTGAGATACCGCTGGGGGCCGATTCCGGGCACGGTCATCAGATCCTCCACTTTCTTGTATCCGCCCCTTCTCGATCTTTCTTCGACAATGCCCCTTGCAAGGTCCGGCCCTATGTTTGGAACAGCCGTAAGACCTGCTTCGGACTCTGTATTGATCGAAAGGGGAATTCCCAGACTCCTTTTGAAAAACCCGTTCATTTCTCCCCGGCTGAGGCGGGTCTTTCCCCCCTCTCTGGTCACTGCCAGCCGTTCGCCGCTGACGAGGGGCGGATGCTCTCTGACTTCCTCTGAGTCCCGGTAGGGAATACCTGCCGCAGCGAGCGCCTGCTGAAGGGAAGGCTCATTTGGAAAGGCGAAGACGCTGCCGGGACCGGCCTGTTCGCCGATTTGAACGTAGTGTTTTTCTCCCGGCGGAACAGTCCCGGATCCATGAAGACGGATCAACTGCCTGAGGCAGTACATGGAAAGAAGGAACAGAAGCAGTAGAAGCAGAGCTGTCGCCCTGTCACTTCTCCGGGTAAGGCTCATCTTCCAATCCAAACGCCTTGTGAAGGACCCGCACCGCCAGTTCAGTGTATTTCTCCTCGATGACGCAGGAAATCTTGATCTCCGAAGTGCTGATCATCATGATGTTGATGTTTTCACCTGCAAGAATATGGAACATCTTCTGGGCGACCCCGGCGTGGTTTCTCATCCCCACACCAATGATCGAAACCTTGGAGATATCCTCATCGCCGAGGACCTTTTCCGCCCCTATTCTTCCGGCCACTTCGCTCACAGACTTCATCGTCTTGTGAAAATCCGCCTTGGGTACTGTGAAGGTCAGATCGGTAAGCCCCTCTTCGCTCGTGTTCTGTACAATCATGTCCACCACGACACCGGCCTGAAATATCGGCTCAAAGATCTGGGCCGCGGTTCCAGGCTGATCCGGAACTTTCTTGATGGTCACCCGCGCCTCGTTCTTGTTGTATGTGACACTCGAGACCACGACCTTTTCCATATCCCCGGTTTCCGCAATCACCATCGTACCCCTTTCCCTTGAAAATGTGGATCTCACATGTATCGGCACATCAAATTTTTTCGCAAACTCTACGGATCTGATCTCCAGCACCTTTGCGCCGAGGCTGGCCATCTCCAGCATCTCATCGTAGGAGATCGTCTCCAGTTTTCTAGCTTTGGGGCAGATATTGGGATCGGTCGTATACACGCCCTTCACATCCGTAAAGATCTCGCAGACGTCGGCCTTGATAGCGGCGGCAAGCGCCACCGCAGTGGTATCCGAACCGCCTCTGCCGAGGGTCGTGATGTTTCCATCCCGGTCCAGGCCCTGGAATCCTGCGACAGCCACAATACACCCCTTTTCGAGTTCTTTCCGGATTCTGTCGGTGTCGATGTCGTGAATACGGGCCTTGCCGTAAAGATGATCGGTGCGGATGGGGACCTGAAAACCCAGCAGGGAACAGGCATCGTAGCCCATGGATTTGACCGCCATGGAAAAAAGGGCGACGCTGACCTGTTCCCCCGTGGCCATCAGCACGTCCAGTTCCCTGGACGGCGGATCGTCTGACATCTTCCGGGCCAATTGGATGAGACCGTCGGTCTGGCCTGCCATGGCGGAAAGGACAACGATCATTTGATTCCCTTCCTTGTAGTATTCAAGGACCCTCTGGGCCACATCCCTGATTTTCTCGATTGAACCGACCGAAGTGCCGCCGTACTTTTGTACAATGAGAGCCATGTTTATGCTTTTTCAACCCCTTTCATGAATGATTCTATGATCTCCTCAGCCCTTGGATGACTCCCCGAAAAGGTGATATTCCGACGATGATCATCCACGATATCCAATTGGATCCGGATGCTGTAATCGGGCAGGACTTCCGGCCACCGATCAGCCCATTCCATTACCGCAACCCCGCTGCCGTAGAGGTATTCCTCGAGGCCGGCCGAGTAGAACTCCCCTTGGCTTTCCAGCCTGTAAATGTCCATGTGATAGAGTGTCACTTCTCCCTGGTACTCGTTGACGAGGGCGAAGGACGGGCTTGTGACGACGACGGTCGGAGGAATGCCGAGGCCCTCTGCAATGCCCTTGGTGAACCTGGTCTTCCCGCTCCCCAGCTCTCCCATGAGGCCCACTACGTCGCCTTCTTTGAGGAGACCGCCTAAAATCCGACCCAGTTTTAAGGTCTGCTCGTCCGATCCCGACTGGATGGTGAAATTAGCCATGTCCGTGGAATTTGTCAAATGAGGATTTTAAGGAGCCGTGAGACGTGACCATAAAAAAGGGTAAAAATCCGATCCCGGAGGGGCCAGCTTTAATTGACCCGGAGGAGTGAAGTTCATGGCGCTGACTCACCGGCATATTGGAATACAATTCCATTTTTCCATTATTCCAAGGAGATGTTTTTCCGGCTGAGCCAATTGTCTCTGACTTGGTCCAGAGGGCCAGGGTTCGCTCATCACATCAAAGGGGTTGATAGAGATCAACATGCGGCGCAAGGTTCGTCAAAGGCCACTCCCCTGCTCCGATGGCCGACATCAGTTCCGGGACCGCTTCCGGCAGTTGGCCTGCCAGAATTCCGACCCGGCCCATGTCCTCAGACAGAAGATCTGCTGCAAGCCCGTGCAGGTACACTGCCGCCACACCTGACAGGTTCACCGGCCATCCTCTTGCAAGGAATCCTGCGAGCATGCCCGTCAGCACATCCCCTGTCCCCCCGCTCGCAAGGGCGGGATTCCCCGTGGGGTTGAACCAGATCTCACCCCCGGGCTCTGCTATTAATGTCCTTGCCCCTTTCAGAACAAGGCAGCATCCATATTTCTGTGCAAAAGCCGTGGCTGTGCCGATCCGATCCGATTGCACCTCACTGTTCCGGATCCCGGCCAGCCGGGCCATTTCACCCGGGTGGGGGGTCAGGATAATCCTGCCTTTGGCATGAAACAGGAGTTCCGGGTTCCCGGCAAGCGCATTCACTCCGTCCGCATCCACGACCGCAGGGATGGTGGTCGCTTCGATTATCCGCCTGACAAGTTCCACGGTCTCAGGATGGGTCGATAACCCGGGACCTATTGCCAGGGCGGTCTTCGCCTCAAGAGCCTGCCTGATTTTCTCTTCGGATTCCAGGGAGAGTGTTCCATCGGGTGTCTCGGGGAGCGGCAGGGTCATCGCCTCTGTGAGTTTGCTCTCCAGAATAGGATTGAGACTCGCAGGCACTCCCACTGTCACCAGCCCTGCCCCCGCCCTGAGCGCGCCAAGGGCCGTAAGGGTTGCAGCGCCGGTCTTCCCGGGGGAGCCGGCGAGGACAAGGAGATGCCCTCTTATTCCTTTATGGATGTCCCTTCTTTCCGGTCCAAGGAGATGTTTGAAATCGCCTGGTTCGGTCAAGCGATATCTGCAGGGTACGCGATCGGAAACCATCCGGGGTATGCCGATGTCGATCCGCGCAAGCCTTCCCACGTATTCAGGACCCGGAAAGACAATCTGCCCCGGCTTTGGGAAACCAAAGGTGACGGTAAGGTCCGCCTTCATGGAAACCCCCATCACCTGTCCTGTGTCCGCGTTCAGACCTGAGGGGATGTCGACTGCCGTCACAGGTTTGCCGAGACGGTTGATCTCTTCGATCACCTGGCGGTAATAACCGCTGACCGACGATTTGAGCCCGGTGCCGAGAATGGCGTCGACCAGGTAGTCGCAGTTTCCAATTCGCTCCCTGCACGTTTCCCACTCCTCGGGTCCGGCCGCCTCAAGGACTTCAAGCCCCATCCTTCTGATGACGTTCAGGTTGAGCAGGGCGTCCCCGGAGATCCGATCCAGTGAGGAAAGGACGACGACGATGATTCGCATTCCCAAACCGTGGAAATACCTCGCCATGACATAGCCGTCCCCGCCGTTGTTCCCCCTGCCGCAGATGATGCCGACGGAACCGCCTTCATCCGGATCGAAGTGTTCCATGAATACCCGGGCGGCTCCTCGGGCGGCATTTTCCATGAGAACCGCACCGGGGATCCCAACCTCTTCGATGGCAAGCCGGTCCATCTCCTGCATTTCATGGGAGCTAACCAGCCGCATGATCCTGCTCCAGAACCACGGTGGCCACGCCGTACCCTCTTTCGTCAGAAAGGCTCAGATGCATACGGGTGATCCTCTCCTGCCTGCAGATCTCGGATGATCTCCCATGGACCTTCAGGCCGGGCTTTCCCCCCTGGTGGTGAAAGACCTCAATGTCTCTCCATCTCAGCCCTTTCCTCATTCCCAGGCCAAGCGCTTTGGAGAATGCCTCCTTTGCTGCAAATCGAAGTGCGAAACACGATGAGGGGAGAGCCCTTCTAAGGCATAGTTCCGCCTCATCCGCGGTAAAAACGCGTCCAATAAAACGCTCCCCCCAGCGATTCAGGGCGTCCTCTATACGAGCCACCTGGACCAGGTCGATACCAATGCCGTAGATCATCAAAACCCCTTCACCAATTCAATCATCTCCCGCACCGCCTTTTCAAACCCTGCGGTCACAGCCCTTGCCACGATGCTGTGCCCGATGCTGTACTCTGTGATCTGCGGAACGGTTCCAAACCTCTTCACGTTCACATAGTTCAGTCCGTGCCCCGCGCTGACTCCGAGTTTCATGGAATCTGCGAGAATTGCCGACTGCGCTATTCTTTCGAACCTTTCCATCGCCTCGGCTCCGGTGCGTGCATCTGCATAGTGGCCCGTATGGATCTCAACCACATCCCCCCCGATGGTATGGGCGATCTCGATCTGCCGTGGATCGGGATCAACGAACAGGCTCACTTCGATCGACTTCTCCTTCAACTCCTCAACCACTTTTCTATAGAGTTCGGGGTTGCCAAGAACATCGAGTCCCCCTTCGGTGGTGACCTCCTGCCTCTTCTCAGGCACCAGGGTAACCAGGTCGGGCAGAATCTCCCTTGCAATCCGAACCATTTCAGGAACTGCGGCCATCTCAAGATTCAACCTCGTCTTGACCGTTTTCCGAAGAATCCTCACGTCCCTGTCCTGAATGTGGCGCCGATCTTCCCTGAGATGACAGATGATGCCCTCAGCCCCTGCAAGCTCCGCAATTGCCGCCGCAACGACCGGGTCAGGTTCATTCGTACCCCTCGCCTGCCGCACGGTAGCGACATGGTCGACATTTACCGCCAGACGTGCCATTTCACTCCTCCTCCATCAGTTAGAGCGTATCTTTAAGAGCCTGGCCATGGGACTCTTTTTTCAAAAACGAGAACCGCTTCCCTCCATTAATTCGACAAGTCTCCTCTCTTCCCTGCGCATGCGGGCTGCATCCCGTGCCGAGGTCTCGTGATCATAATGAAGCAGGTGGAGAATGCCGTGCGCGAGCAACCGCGACACGGTCCGCTCGAGCGGTTCATTCACCGTTTTGGATTCTGCCAGGGCGGTCTCCACCGAAATTACGATATCCCCCATGATCATGGACTTCAGTCCGGCGGGTTCACCTTCCTCCATGGGAAAAGCGATGACGTTGGTAGGACCTTCCCTCCCGAGATAGCGTTTGTTCAGTTCGGAGATGCGTCTGTCATCGGTCAGCAGGACGCTCAGCTCTCTATCAAGAAAGCCCAAGTCTTCTAAGACCTTCCTCAGCTTCGCCTTTATCGTCCTGCTTCTTAGCCCCCGCATCCTCCGATCCACCCTGATCTGTATTTCCATTCCTGGCCTTCTTCGCGGGTCTGGCGGCAACATCGGGATACTCGATTCTCTGATGAAATATGCCGCTCAATGTCTTGTTGAAGCTTTTGGCTATCTCATGGAGATCCTTCAGGGTCAACTCGCATTCGTCGAGCTGCCCATCGGAAAAAACGTTGTTGATGACCTTTTGAACCGTTCCCTGGATGCGGGCGGGAGTGGGGTCGACAAGAGAGCGGGAGGCAGCTTCAACCATGTCTGCAAGCATGACCAGTCCGGCCTCTTTGGTCTGGGGCTTGGGGCCGGGATATCTGAAATCCTGCTCTTTGACGTCTGACGCCTTGCCCCCCTTGAGAGACATGCGGTCCTTCGCCTTCTGATAGAAATAGGAGATGAGATTGCTGCCGTGGTGCTGCTGAATGATATCAATGATCTCCTTGCCCAGTCTATGTTCCCTGGCAAGCTCAACTCCATCCTTTACATGGGAGATGAGGATCAGACTGCTCATGGAGGGGGCGAGCTTTTCGTGCCTGTTTTCGATCCCTAGCTGATTTTCGATGAAGTAGAGGGGTTTCTTCATCTTCCCGATGTCGTGATAATAGGCGCTCACCTTGGCCAGGAGAGGATTGGCCTGGATGGCCTTTGCAGTGGCCTCCACCATGTTGCTTGTTATCACGCTATGGTGATACGTTCCGGGGGCCTGAACCATCAACTGTCTGAGCAGCGGCTGATCCAGGCTGGAGAGTTCGAGCAGCTTGATGTCCGTCGTAAAACCGAAGGACATTTCGATGAGCGGAATGATTCCGGTGGCGATCACGCCTGCAAGGATTCCACCGGTGAACCCGGACACGCTGGCTACAACGGACTCCCAGGTATAGAGCGATCCGAAGATCATCACCAGGCAAAGGCCGAGAACGACATTGAACAGTGCAACCATCGCTCCCGTTTTGATGAGAATTCCCCGCTCGGTGCAATGCCTCACCCCATAGGCGGCCAAAAGGCTGCTGGTGAAGAAGTACACAAAGAACTCCACCTTCCCTCCGGCAACCAGAGAGACAAGCACCGAGATCACCAGGGAGAAGGCTACGGCTATCTGGGTTCCCTGGAAGATGCAGACGAGCATTGCCGCACAGGGTAAAGGGAAGGCGAATAGGAGAGCCCTGGAGGTTACCCAGGGCGTGGGCCTGGACATCTCTTCAGCCACAAAGCTGTACCCCCAGAACATCAGAAAAAACCCGAAGAGGCAAACGGCGCTGAAGAGGAGATCCCTGCTGCTTTTGCCGAAGGTCTTTACGGTACTCGGGCCCACAAGGTAAATGACAGAGAGCAGCGCCGCAATGAGGACGGCCATGGCCGGCACGCGACCGAGCAGATCGATCCGGTTGTGGGATTTCATCTCCTCGGAAAGCTTGATGAGGTGTTCCGGCCCGATCCTTTCCCCTTCCCTGACGATCATCTCGCCCTTCTTGATCTGGTAGTAAATCGGTTTTACCGATGTGCGGGCAAGATCCTTCCGTCGTTCCGTCTCCCTTTGATTGAACGTGAGGTTCGGCTGAAGTTGAGAAACGGCCAGCTTGGCCGCTGCTTCCGCCACCTCGGAGGAACCCGTGAACTCCTTGAGAGAGGCCGCCTGAGTCCTGATAAACGTCTTTGCACGGTCCAGGTCGAGGAAGCGCTGATACTCGTTGACCGTGGTCTCTTTCTTGGCTGACAACTCGTGGAGGATAATCCCCCCCCTCTCCACCTGGCTTTTCAAAAGCGCGCCATTCGATACCACGCCTTTTTCATAGGCCGAGGAGAGGAGCTTGCGGACGGCTTCCTCAATTCCGGCAGGAAAGCCCTGCTTCAGAAGTGCCCTGAACAACTTGTCGTCCCTGGGAACCTTCAGCGTCTGGAAGAACTGCTCTCTGAATGCCTCAGGGTTTAAGAGCGGAGCGGGGGAATCCCCGGGAACCGCGACCGGGCTCTGCTCCTTCTCAAGGGTTTTTGCGACGTACTCCCTGCCGAGGACAAAGGCTTCATTCAGCACTTTGTTGACTGAGGCTGCGGAAGGATCGAAATCGTAGACCGAAAGGACCTCCCTGGCCGCCTTTTCCATATCCTTCTCCGTGAGATCCTTGTTCTCGACAAGAAAGTCACGGGATGCCTTGATGTCTCTTGCGGCCACATCGCCGATCGTGTAGTCGACCGGTTTCAGGAGAATGCCGGGAAAGAGAAAGAATGAGGTAGTCAGGCTCAGAAGAAAGAGGATAATCCATTTTGGGCGGTCCGACCGAAACGAGCTGAGGAAAGTCTCCTTGCAAACTTCGAGAAATGTCCTCTTCCCTGCGGCCCTCCCCTGGCTTTTCTTTCTTCCGAGGAATGTCACTTTGGATTTATCTGAAGCCGTTGCCACAGATCGTGTCCTTCCCGTCCGGGATCACTCTCCGACATTTCGCGATCGATCCCGGTTTCTCAAAAATCAACGCTTTCCGCTCGCCTTTTTCAGACGCTCCATTTTGTCATAGGCATCGATGATCTCCTGCACCAGCGGATGCCTGACCACGTCGTCCCGTGTAAAATAGATGAATCGGATTCCCTTGACGCCCTCCAGGATCTCGCTCGCCTCGATCAGACCCGAGACTCTCCCCTGTGGGAGATCGATCTGCGTCACATCTCCGGTGATAACTGATTTCGAACTGAACCCAAGCCTTGTCAGGAACATCTTCATCTGCTCACTGGTGGCATTCTGGGCTTCGTCCAGGATGACGAAGGAGTCGTTCAGCGTTCTCCCCCTCATGTAGGCCAGCGGCGCGACCTCAATGACGCCCTTCTGGATGAGCCGCAGCGCATCCTCAAAATCCATCATGTCGTGGAGGGCATCATAAAGAGGTCTAAGGTAAGGATTGACCTTTTCCTGGAGGTCGCCCGGCAGAAAACCCAGGTGCTCGCCTGCCTCGACGGCCGGGCGGGCCAGCACCACCCGGTGGACCTCCTTCTTGATCAGAGAAGCTACGGCCATAGCCATGGCCAAATAGGTCTTCCCTGTTCCGGCCGGCCCGATGCCGAACACGATGTCATGCCTCCTGATGCTGTCGATATACGCCTTCTGGTTGATGCTCTTTGGGGTGATGACGCTCTTGTTTGAGGCGATGAACACCTTGTCAAGGAAGATTTTTTTCAGGTCCGCGGAGAGATTGCCGCTGAGAATCCGGACTGCAAACTCCACGTCGTTGGCATAAAGAGGGTAATCGTTTTCCAGGAGCTCGTAGAGTTGTTTCAGGACCTTTTCCGCCAGCTCCGTCTCCCAATCCCCCCCCTGCAATGTGATTGCGTTGCCTCTCACGTTTACGGAAAGGCCAATCCTTTTCTTCAGGATCTGGAGATTACTGTTCTGCTCGCCGCAAAGCATGCCGAGCAATTCATGACTTGGAAAGGTCAGTTTCCTGGTCTGAGTGGTTTGTGAGTCGGCGTCACTGCCCAATGGCTATTCCCCCGTGGGATCCTGCTTCCGAGATCACCGGTCCCCGTACAGAGATCTCCTCAAAGCAGGGAAGCGACTCTGCAAGAGCTTCTATTTTGCAAGGGTTTGGAAATACAAATATTTTGTTCTTTTACCATAAGCCGCGGCCTGCATGCAAGAGAAACCGGTGCGGGTCTCAGTCCACGGTCTGAGGAAAGCAGCGGTAAATGAAGACAAAGGTTTCATCATTGATATCTATGGTGATATCGCCCCCCCGGGACTCTGCGTACACGATCCAGCCCGGTTTCTTCTCGCTGCAGCACTCGACCGGCGGCGAGAATCTCGCGCTGATCCGGTCGTACCATGCGAGCAGCATGGGCTCAGGGCAGAACTCCCGTGCCTTTCGGTCGGCCATGGATCTGGCCTCTTCAAAAGACAAGGCCTCCCCTTCTGTCCGAAGCATCACCGGATCGGTCAACGCCTCTTTCGTGATCAAAATGCACCCGTTCATTCCTTTTCCTCTTGCATATCATTGTATTCGCGCCTTTGTGAATTGCAAGATCCACGACGGAAGAACGATAAGAATGAACCGCCAAGGCACGAAGGACGCAAAGAAGGACGCAACATTTGTCTTTTCACCTGCCGGCGCTTCCGGCAGGTGAAAAGACAATGATTTCTTGGCGCACCTAGCGTCTTGGCGGTTTAGAGTTTTTCCTCTGGAGGGGGGATCAGCCGAAGAGAATCTCGTCGCCGTTGCCTACATAAAAATCGCTCTGTGATCCGAACTTACCCGATCCCTTGACTACCGGATAGCCCAATTCGACCATCCTCTTCACCGCGGGCAAACCGGTGCAATGATTGCATGCCACCTTCTTGAAACCGTATTTGCCCATCCCGGCGACCATCTTTTCCGCTTCAGGAGTCATGGGCCCGAACGGCACGATATGCAACCCCCCGTAGAGGCCGTAAAGGTTCTCCCCTCCCTGCAGCCTTTTCCGGGCGAAATCGGCAAAGGTCAAAATGGTCTGGTGGCAGCAGCCGGTTACGCAAACGATGCCCTTGTCTTTCACATTGAAGTACAGTGACTGCTCTCCACGCACCCGGATCACAATGGGCAGGTCAAAGGCCACAAGCGCGCAGCCGTCATAGAGCTTGTTGATATGGCCGGGTTGGCATTTTATCAGCTTGCCGCCGTGTACGATGCTGTTCTTCACACCCGCAGTCTTGTAATCGGCTCCTGCGAGGAGTTTCATCCCTTCCGGATAAAAGGTGGAGGGGATGTAGATCCTGATCTCGGGGTTGTATCGAAGTGTGGTTTCCAGGCCCCAGTAATGATCGAGGTGTTCATGAGATATCACGAGAAACTCGATTTCCCCATGCTTGAGCATCCTGTCGATCTTTTCCCGCTTGAAGGATTCGTCCATGTATTCCCGGTTCCACCCCGTGTCCAGCAAGAACCTGTGATGGCGGCCGTCCAGGGTCTCCATGTCGATAAGAGTGGAACTTCCTGCACCGTTCTTGTAATCCCACGGTTTTTCCCACTGGCTCTCTTCCGGCCCCTTCCCTCCCGTCAGTGTAGTAATCAGATTCTTGTTGTCGAACCAGCCCAGTTCCGAGACGCAACGGATCCGGACGCTCTTGCACTGGCCTATATCGACCTTCCCGCTCGCAAACGTTTCGAGCGGTTTGTGCAGGATCGCATCCCCCAAGGTTAGAACAGCCCCGCCCACCGCCACGGTTCTCACGAAATCACGCCTGGTCATCCCTTTCATGGCAGCCTCCTCGTGAAAAGGTTAGGTAGTGAGATTCCAGATATCAGCCACTTTTTCCCAGGCGCCCTCCCTTGCCGCTTCGGCGCCGGCGATCATCTCTCCCTTCCGCTCCTGACCATGAAGCTATGCAGGGCCTCCTGGAGGGTTTCCGCGGCAAGAAGTGCACAATGAGCCTCCTCTTTGGGAAAACCCCCAAGCTTTCTCAGGATCGTCCCGCCGCTGATCTCCAGGATTTCATCGGGACTCCTTCCGATTGCCATTTCCGCTGCGCGCGACCCGCATGCCGTGATGGATCCGCACCCGTCGGTAAGGAATGAGGCGTCTGAAACACGTTCGTCTTTGAATTTCAAAAAGATTTCTATAGTCTCACCGCACTTGCCGGTGAGACAGGCGTGGCCGTCAAAATCCGTCAATTTCCCCTTGTAGGGGGAAGCATGCCCCCTTTCCTGTTCCTTCTCAGGAAGACAATCCATTATTTTAACAGGAAGGGGTTCCTGTTCCACACTGTTGCCCCTCTTCACCTCTTCTACACCTGCCTCCGCTTGTGTTGTTCTTCGTGCTCTTCGTGCCCGCGGCAAAAACAACCGTTCTCCAGGGAGGGAAATTTCACCACGGAACAGGCGAAGAGCACGAGGAATTCCGATCTGTAAAACGGTCTGCGCAGCTGCCGGCGAACGGATTGACAGCCGGCCGCCAGCAGCCCATCGATTTTCCATTCAGTGATCGCAGACGTTCTGACCCGTTATCAGGCTGCCGGAAAGATACTGATTCACTAAAGACTCTGGAGAATCCACAGGGGCGCCGGTGACCACCTTGACCCCATTCTCATGGAACAGCCCCTGGGCTCTCGAGCCCATTCCTCCTGCAATGATGATGTGTGCACCCTGTTCATGGAGCCATTTCGGCAAAACTCCGGGTTCATGAGGGGGGGGCGTATGCGCGGTCTTGCCCAGGATTTTGCCGTTTTCCGTCTCAATGAGGACGAACTGCTCGCAATGCCCGAAATGCGCACACAGCTTCCCTTGGACTACAGGGATGGCAAATATGGTCTTGTTCATTTCAATCTCCTTTTTTTCTTTTGATCAACTGAGATGGTCTCATAAATCCGGCGCAAGGCTGCAAGGCTCATCCCGGTACTGCCTCCAACGTCTTCTCTCCGGTCCGGTTCGTTCTCGCTATGACTTCCTCCACAATCTTTTCGAATGCCCGGGCGAAAGGAATCTCGTTCTCAACGATTCCCACGGCCCGGCCCGAGTCGCCGTGTCTGACCACCTCCGGGTCAATGGGAAGTTTCCCGAGCAAAGGAATACTCTCCTTCTCTGCAAGAAGTTCACCGCCACGGGCGCCGAAAAGCTCGATTTCCTTTCCGCAGTGAGGGCATTGAAGGCCGCTCATGTTCTCCACGATTCCGAGTATTTCCATTTTCACCTGGCGGCAGAAATTGATGGATTTCCGGACATCCGCAAGAGAGACCTCCTGGGGGGTGGTTACAACTATCGCCTGCGCGTCGGGTATGGTTTGAGCGACGGTCAGAGGCTCATCCCCGGTTCCCGGAGGAGAATCGATGATCAGGTAGTCGAGATCCGACCAGTCGATATCCGAAATGAACTGGCGGATTACGCCTATCTTCAGCGGCCCTCGCCAGATGGTCGCCACATCCTTGTTCTCTCCAAGCATGGATTCTATGGACATGACCTCAAGATTGGGCATAGAGCGAACTGGAATCGCTTTTCCTTTCCTCGATGACGGCTGAAGGGCGCCTTTCAGACCGAGCAGTCTCGGTATGCTCGGTCCATGAAGGTCCACATCCATAAGCCCTACTTTGTATCCCTTCCCTGCAAGGGAGACCGCAAGGTAGGCGGCCACGCTGCTCTTGCCCACCCCCCCCTTTCCGCTCATGACCAGAAGCTTGTTCCTGATATGTTTCAGACTGGACTTGATCTCCGCATCCTGCAGCGCGTGCTTATCCTCGCGGTTATGCATTGTGAACTGCTCTTTTCCCGACATTTTCAAAAATCCTCCTCTGGGTGAAAAACATAATGTGTTATGCGTTACGCACGTATGGGTAACAAGTAAAATTATTGGATGTGAATTTCGTCACCACGGATCACGCTTTCGATTTGAACCCGGGCTTCCCGGCTTTTTCTTTTCCCGGGCTTTCAGATTGAGTCCTTTGATACGTTCCTCCAGGCCATTCACATTCCAGCCCGGCATCAGGAATTTGGAGTCTGCCAATCTTCCTTCCAGGCATGCATCGACAACCTCATCCGGGTGGCCGGAAACACCAGGGATTACGTGAATGCCGGAATCCTGGAGCATATCGGACAGTCGCCGCGTTACCGCCCCGCAGATAAGTCCATTCACACCGAGACTCCGGATTTTTCGGCATTTCCGCGAGACATCCCTCTCATCCAGCAAAATTTCCGAGCGGGACAGCTCGCCATGATCTTCGACATCCACAATCAGGAGCCGGGTGGCCGTGTCGAGCACAGGGGATATCCTGTTCTCCCATACGGGAAACGCTAATCTCATGGACAATCACCCTCAATTCGAATCAAGAGGACTCCTGCCTGCTGTCCCAGGAGTCCATCAGAGATGAAACACTCGTTCAGACAACTAATTAGAGATTATCCCCAATGCCCTTCGACATTGGCACTATCAGCCGTCATATAGTTGCCTTCAAGGAAGCCTTTTACGGCATCGGAAACCTTGCCATTCACGCCGGTGACCACCTTGATGCCTGATGCCTGCAGGATCCGAAACGCTTTAGGCCCGCAATTACCGGTAAGAACTGCTTCGGGTTTATGTGGAAGAATGTTCTGCGCGGCTTGAATCCCTGCACCCTGCGGCAGGTTCAAGCTTTGCGTGTTCTCTACCACGAGCAGGTTCATGTTATCCGTATCCACCACCAGAAAATTTGCCGCCCGTCCGAAACGGGAGTCTACTTCAGCATCCAGGGTTGCACCCTGAGCCGTGATCGCTATTCGCATGTTTCCTCCTCCTGAGGTCCTTTGTTCAAGCCCATTTGCACTTGGCTGGAAAGAGCAAATGAATATCCCACCTCGCCATCCAGCATTATTCATGCCACAGATCCCGCAATTTAACAACGTGCTGAGATAATTAGATTTGTACGGAATCCAAAGGAGAAAGGACTCAAAAATGGGGAGATCGCACACCGACAAGATTTCATTATTGCAATCTCAGGAAGTCATACAGAATGCAGCTTTGCAACGTCTGACTCTCTACTCGGACTTGCGTTGGATATAATCATCCAGCATTTTTCTTCCGGACTTTTCCGGCGTTTCGATCTTGAGTCTCTTCATCTTTCGCCAGAGGGTTGTTGGATGGATGCCTAATTGCGCTGCTGTTGCTGCCCTCTTCCAGTTATTCTGTCTCAAGGCTTCACTGTAAAAACTTCTTTCTATCTCATCCAGGGACATCTCCCTGGTTTCTCTTTTGATGGACACTTCTTCCATATTGATGTTCAGGCTCTTCCTCAGGGCATCGGGAAGGTGCTCGATTCCGATGAGGCCGTTCTTGCTGACGACCGTGGCGTATTCGATGATGTTCTCAAGCTCCCTGATGTTCCCAGGAAAATCATGGGACATGAGAAGAGGCATCACTTCCAGGGACATACCCTGTATTTCCCTGCCGCTCAACCGATTGAACTTTCGGATGAAATAGTCCACCAGAAGGGGGATGTCCTCTCTTCTCTCCCTGAGTGGGGGCAGGACCATTTTGACAACGTTGATCCGGTAGTACAGGTCCTGTCTGAACTTCCCTTCACGGACCAGTTCTTCCAGATTCTTGTTGGTGGCGGCAACGATCCGCACATCGGTTTTCTGGGGCCTTGTGCTCCCAAGGGGCTCGTAGGTCTTATCCTGGAGAACCCGCAACAGACGAACCTGCAGGGCGGGAGAGATGTCTCCTATTTCGTCCAGGAAAAGGGTGCCTCCGTTCGCGAGGGTCAAGCGTCCGGGTTTGTCCTTGAAAGCGGTGCTATGAGCGCCCTTTTCATAGCCGAAGAGCTCGGATTCCAGGAGCGTGTCCGGCAGGGAGCCGCAGTTGATGGTCACCATGGGCCCATTCTTTCGTGGACCCAGGGAGTGAATCGCTTTTGCGAAAAGCTCCTTGCCCGTGCCGCTCTCTCCCTGAAGAAGGACGGTGGCATCGCTTTCGGATACCTGCTCCAACATTCCGAAGAGTCTCTGCATTTCCTTGTTCTTACTGATGATATCCTGAAAGGAATGTCTCCCGGAAAGCTGTTTTCTAAGCTCCTCCACCATACTCAGATCCCGGAAGGTCTCCACGCCTCCGATCACGTTTCCCTCCCCGTCTTTCAACAGAGCCGTAGAAATGCTGATCGGGACCTGTTCCCCTTCGAGATTCACGATATACACGGACTGGTTCACCATTGGCCGGCCGGTGTCCATCGTATGCTTCAATGAACACCTTTTTTCACAGATGTTGGCCTTGAACACCTCCCAGCAGTAGCGGCCGACGGCCGCCTCTTTCCTGATTCCCGTGATCTTCTCCGCAGAGCGGTTGAATGAGGTTATCTTCAGTTCGGAATCGACTGTGAAAACGCCGTCCGCAATGCTGTCCAAGATAATTTTGGTCTGGCTTTCCATTCCTTCGGGTGTTCGCTCCTAAGCTGGTACTTGTCCGAATCCGGAAACCATTCCGGACGGGATTTAAGTTAGCCCGGCTAAACAGCATTGTCAACGGGACTCACTGCATTCCTGCAATTTCGCATCAATGCACCCGATGCTTCTCTGCAATGTTGCTGCAACGTTCCGAAAAAAAAGAAGTTTGACATTACCTCTTTATTTCCATAAACTCCGATAGTTCTATTTATTGATTCCATTCCGCCGCAAATGGCATGGTGGATGCAACAGGCATTCCCTCGATCAAAAAGCAAAAAACCGGAAGATTTCATTCCATTCGTTCTCACGGGAATACGAAAGGGACACTATGGACTTTCAGAAATGTTTATCAACGGGTGAATTCGTAATCCTGGCCCAGATGAATACGCCCAAAGGCGTCAACGTCTCCGAAATGGTGAACAATGCCCGCCGCATCAAGGGGCGCATTCACGCGGTAGTAATCCCGGACATGGACAACGGGGTCATGCGTATGAGCGCTCTTGCAGGCGGTGCGATCATGCGCCAGCAGGGCCTGGAACCGATCATCCATATCTATGCCCGAGACCGAAACAGGATGGCGCTCCAGGGAGACCTGCTTGCCGCCCATGTGCTTGGCATCCAGACGCTCGTGATCGTCCGCGGCGAGGAGATGGCGCAGGGGGACCATGTGAACGCCAAGTGCGTCGACGACCTGGATGAAATCGGCCTCTTCGGCGCAGTCCGATGCCTTCAAAACGGCATGGATATCGCGGGATCTGAACTGGATGGGAATCCGAGTTTCACTGTCGGGTGCACCATAAGGCCGTCTGCAGATGAGAAGTCGCTCGATTCTGAAATCGAGGCTGCCCGAAAGATGGTGGAGGCAGGGGCTCGATTCATTCTCTGCCCGCCGGTTTTCGATGTGGACCGCTTCTCAAGCTTTGTTGAAAAGACAAAAGGACTTGGGGCTGCCTTGATTCCTACCGTGTTTCTGCTCAAGACCGTAGGCATTGCAAGGTATATGGCCACCTACGAACCCGGCACCTTTATTCCGGAGCACCTGATCAAACGCATGCGGCAGGCGAAGAACAGGGAAATGGAAGGTTTCGTGATTGCAGGGGAAACCGTAAAGAACCTGAGATCCCTTGCCGGGGGCGTGCAGATCGTGACACTCGGCTGGGAGCATCGGCTCTCTACCATCCTGGACTACGCCGAAATCTGATAATCAATGACCGCGAACCGAACAGGTCCTTCCGAAACACGGGCTGCTGTTTTTTCCGGATTCGTCGGATGAGGGAAAAGGAAACTCTGGAAACATGAATGATTCAGGTCTTTACCAAGTGAAGAGCAAAGTGCTGGTGATCGGCGCCGGACTGGGGGGGATTAAAGCGGCGCTTGATCTGGCGGAATCCGGCAGGGACGTCCTTCTGATCGACAAGGAACCGGCCATCGGGGGACTGATGACCCGCCTGGACCGCACCTTTCCAACCAATAACTGCGATCTGTGCACCCTTTCTCCCCATCTTGCCGAAAGCGGCAGGCAACTCCATGTTGAACTCCTCCCCATGACGCAGCTGTACAGCCTGAACGGTCAGGAGGGGAAATTCAAGGCGGTTGTCAAGACAAGCCCCCGTTTCATCGATCTCGAGAAATGCACGGCATGCGGGGAGTGCCTGAACGCTTTCCCGGAGTGCGTCCGATTCACACCGGGACTGGATCACCGGGCGCCTACGTGCATGCGATACCCCCGCGCAACCCCTTACGCCTATTCCATCGATATGGAAAAGTGCACGGACCCGGAAGGACTGGTGAAAGTATGCCGGGCCGGGGCTATTGTCCTTGGAGACGCGGAAAAAACCTCGGAATACGATGTAGGCTCCATTGTACTCGCAACAGGAGCGCGCACCTTCGACCCCGCTCTTCTGGAAGGGTACGGATACTCCGCTTGCAGCAATGTCGTCACGGCTCTGGATTACGAAACCATCCTCTCGGCCTCCGGACCAACCGCCGGGCGGCTGATCAGGCCTTCTGACGGGAAGCAGCCCAGAAGAATCGCATGGATCCAGTGCGTTGGCTCCAGAAGCGTCAAGGAACCCTGTTTGCCCTATTGCTCGAGTGCCTGCTGCATGTTCGCGCTCAAGGAAGCCATGGTGACCAAAGAGAGATACCAGAACGACATCGAAACGGTCATCTTCTACATGGACATGAGGACTTCGGGCAAAGACTACGAGCAGTACCTCCAGCGTGCGGTCGACGAGTATGGGGTTCGCCTGGTCAGATCGAGGCCCCACACCATAGAGCCGGCGCCGGGATCCGATGACCTGACCATTTCTTATCTCTCAGCCGGCGACGCCATGATCAGGAAGGAACTCTTCGATATGGTGGTCCTTTCCACCGGCTTTGTCGTTCCCGAGGAGTTCGGCGACCTCGCGGAGAAGCTTGGCATTGAAATCGACGAACACCGGTTTGTAAAAACCGACAGTTTCAATCCCGTTGCAAGCTCCAGGCCCGGAATATACGTGTGCGGGCTTCTGGAGAGCCCGAAGGATATCCCGGAGACCATGGTTCAGGCAAGCGCGGCAGCCTGCATGGCCTCCGGTTTTCTGGAAATGAACGAGGAACCGGCCGGAGAGGAAAATGGAGTCCCGCCTGAGCGCGACGTAAGCCAGGAACCGCCGAGGGTCGGGGTTTTCGTATGCGAGTGCGGAAACAACATCGGCGGGATCATAGACGTCGCCGGCCTCGTACAGTATGCATCGCGCCTCCCCCAGGTAGTGGAGTCCGGAACAGTGGGCCGTGGTTGCTCCATGGAATCCCTGGAGCTGATCCGAAAAACGATCGTTGGCAAGAAACTCAACCGGGTAGTGATCGGCGGGTGCTCGCCCAGGACCCACGAAACCCTTTTTCAAGATACTATTCGAAAGGCCGGTCTGAACAAATATCTCGTTGAAATGGCCAATGTCCGCGACCAGAACACATGGGTGCACCAGGGATCTCCTCTCGCAGCCATGGACAAGGCCAGGGACCTGATACGCATGGCCGTCTTCAGTGTGGCTCTTGCCCATCCCCTGAAAGAGCACGTGCTGCCCATGAACAAGAACATCCTGGTTGTGGGCGGCGGGGTCGCTGGAATGAACGCGGCTCTGAGCCTGGCTGATCAGGGGTTTCGTGTCTACCTCGTGGAGAGGTCCGCACAGCTTGGCGGGATTGCAGGGCAGATCCGCAGGACCCTGGAGGGGGAAGACGTCAAGAAATACATGGCGGATTTGATCGAGCGCACCATGCATCACGCAAACATCCAGGTCCTCACCCGTGCCATGATCGTGGATCACAGCGGAATGCCCGGACTCTTCAAAACGGGCCTTCAAGCAGGCCCCCAGATGTTTTACCGGCAGATCACTCACGGGGTAACCATCCTGGCGACCGGGGCCGCTCCAATCAGACCTGCAGAGTACCTCCTGGACGAGCATGAAGCTGTGGTGACCCAGCTCGATCTGGACCGGTTGCTCGAAGATTCTCCTGAGAAGGCGAAGGAATGGAAGAGCGTCGTGATGATTCAGTGCGCGGGGTCTCGATCCCCTGACAACCCCACCTGCTCGCGTGTCTGCTGCCAGTCTGCCATTAAGAACGCATTGCGATTATTGGAATCAAACCCTGACGTGCAGATTCACGTCCTTTTCAGGGACATGCGAACATACGGATTTCAAGAGAACTACTACCGGGAAGCGCGGGAGAAGGGGGTTCTTTTCTTCCGCTATGATGAGCAGGAAAAGCCCGAAGTGAAAGTCGAGGGGGCCGGGGTCCGGGTGACCTTCACGGATCCGGTTCTGGGCAGGAAACTGGCCGTGGCCGCAGATTGCCTTGCCTTGAGCACCGGCATGGTTCCCGATGAGGAAGGGGCGGAGGATCTGGCCATGATCTTTCGACTTCCCCGCAATTCGGCGGGGTTCTTCCTGGAAGACCATGTCAAGCTCCGCCCGGTGGATTTGCCGGTCCCGGGATTCTTTGTCGCCGGAACGGCCCATGCGCCCAAGACGATCCGGGAGTCCATTGCTCAGGCCCAGGCCGCGGCCGGACGAGCGCAAACCATGCTCGCAAGGAACACCATCAACCTGGGCGGTTCCATTGCCAGGGTGGACGGCAAAAAATGCGCCGCTTGTCTCATATGTGTCCGGGCATGCCCTTTTGGAGTGCCCTTTATCAATGCGGACGGCTACTCCGAAATCGACCCGGCCAAGTGCCACGGTTGCGGAGTCTGCGCCGCAGCATGTCCTGCAAAGGCCATCCAGCTTACGCAGTATGAGGATGACCAGATCTCGGCCAAACTCGACGGCCTTCTGGAAAGGATACTCTAGTGGAACAATTCGAACCGGTTATCGTGGCCTTCTGCTGCCATTACTGCGCGTACACGGCTGCGGACGTGGCCGGAAGCATGAGGATCAGTTACCCCCCCAATGTCCACATCATCAAGGTCCCCTGCTCGGGCAAGGTGGACGGACTCCACATCATGAAAGCATTCCAGAAGGGGGCGGACGGCGTGTACGTGGCTGGGTGTCTGGAAGGGGATTGCCACTTCAAGGACGGCAACATCAAAGCATCTCGCCGGGTCGCCTATCTCAAACGGCTTCTGGATGAGATCGGCGTGGGCGGAGAGCGGCTTGAAATGATCACCATGTCTGCCGGTATGGGAGAGCGCTTTGCCTCCACTGCAGCCGAGTTCACAGAGAATATACGGCGGCTGGGGCCGAATCCCGTGAAAAGAGCGGTCCTTCAAAGAGCAATGAACGATGGAATGTAGGCGGGTTGTTGAAAATTTTAGATGATCAATCTGCTCACATAATTTGAGCGACCAACTCTTTGAAGATCAGCCAAAAGGCGCAGCGACATAAAAGAAATTCAGATGGTTTTCTTCGTGTCTTTGTGTCTTGTGGCTCAATCGATTGTTGAAGGAGAACCTATGATCACCGCTGAACGAAAACCCATGGTTGAACTGATGGAATATGTCCGGCCCTACGGCCGAATTCTTCTCGTGGGCTGCAACGAGTGCGTCACGGTCTGTTCCGCAGGAGGCCGGAAGGAAGTGGGACTCCTCTCTTCGGCCATACAGACGGCTTTCATGAAGGAGGGGAAGGTCCTGGATGTGAAGGAGATGACCCTGGAACGGCAATGCGATCCGGAGTATATCGAGGAACTGGCCGGCGCGATCGATCAGGCGGATGCCGTACTGTCCATGGCCTGCGGGTGCGGGGTCCAGGAAATCGCCAGACGGTTCAAGGAAAAGCACGTATACCCGGCTGTGAACACCAAGTTCATGGGCGCATCGGAGCGGCAGGGGGTGTGGGCTGAACGATGCCAGGGCTGCGGGGACTGCGTGCTCGGGATGACCGGAGGGATCTGCCCCATCGCGCGCTGCTCCAAAAGGCTGCTGAACGGACCTTGCGGCGGATCGAGCCATGGAAAGTGCGAGATCAATCCGGACGTGGATTGCGCATGGCAGTTGATCTGGGACCGGTTGAAGGCTCTCGGCATGGAGAGGGCCTATGAAGAAATCACCCCTGCAAAAGATTGGCGGACCAGCCGTGACGGCGGTCCCAGGAGGATTATCAGAGAGGATCTGGCCATATGAAAACGCAAAGCGCACTGGAGCGAGTCCTGGAAGCCGGACTTCCGGCGGTAACCTCTGAATGCGGCCCTCCTCGAGGTGCCGTCCCTGAAAAGGTCAAAGAAAAGGCCGAGAAGCTGAGGGGCTATGTGGATGCGATCAATGTGACCGACAATCAAACGGCCATGGTTCGCATGTCGAGCTTTGCAGCATGTCTCATCATCAAACAGATGGGGCTCCATCCCATCCTTCAGATGGTCACCAGGGACCGAAACCGACTGGCCATGCAAAGCGACATCATCGGCGCCTATTCCCACGGGATCGACACCATGCTTTGCCTTTCCGGAGACCACCCCTGTTTCGGGGACCACCCCATGGCTGCAAACGTCTATGACCTGGATTCGATCCAGTTCGTCCAGATGGTCAGGAAGATGCGCGATGAGGGAAAATTCCAGGGAGGGGACGAGATCCTGAATGCCCCCAAGATGTACATCGGCGCTGCGGCCAATCCTTTTGCCGATCCCTTTGAACTCAGGGTGGCGAGACTGGCAAAGAAGGCCAGGGCAGGAGCGGATTTCGTCCAGACTCAGTGCATCTACAATCTGGAGAGATTCGCCAAGTGGATGGAAGGGATTCGGGAGCGCAGGCTTCACGAGAAGATCCATATCCTCGCAGGAGTCACCCCCATGAAATCGGCTGGAATGGCCAAGTACATGAAGAACAAGGTGCCCGGCATGGATGTGCCCGACAGCCTCATCAAGCGTATGAGCGGGGTTCCCAAGGAAAAGCAGGCAGAGGAAGGCATCAAGATCTGCGTGGAGACCATCCAGGAACTGAAAGAGATGAAGGGCGTGGCGGGTTTCCATATCATGGCGATTGAATGGGAAGACAGAGTTCCCGAGATCGTGGAAAGAGCGGGACTCTACCCGCGGCCGACACTTTCGTGAAAAAATCGGCCGTGCGAAGATCGTCAAAATCAAGGGTTGTTTTCGATCCTCGTCGGATGATAAAAGAGGGACAGGGTAAAAGAAGGAGGCAGACCGATGACTGACAAGAAGCTGGTTTTGGTAGTTGACGATGACCCCGACCTGGTGGAGGCGGTCTCCATGAAGCTCGAAAGTGACAATTACAGGGTCTCCAAAGCATACGACGGTGTTCAGGCATGGGAAAAGATCAAGCAGGAAAGACCTCATCTGATCATCCTGGATGTCATGATGCCGAACAAGGATGGGTACGCCGTATGCAACGAGATCAAGAAGGATCCGGCATACAAGGATATCACGGTTGTGCTGCTCACTGCAGTAGGCGACGCGGTTCCGTCGACCAAGTTCACCCATATGGACGGCAAGACCGCCCTTGCGGACGAGTTCATCCCGAAACCGATCGATCTCGATAACCTCATGGAGATCGTCAATTACTACAGGCCGTGAAAGGCGGCCTGCGCAACGTGCCGGACGGATCGGAGATGGACAAATTTCCAATGGAAGGCTGTAAGGTGATCGGCGGGCTCTTTCAGGCGGAGTTCTTCTCGTCTCCGACAAAGGGGGTCCTCTTGGATTTCCTTGGGCAGTCTGCGGAAAACCGGATCAACCTGGATCTTCTGACCGGGAGGCAAACGGACGACCGGCTTCTGGTGGACTGCCTGGTGTCATCCGGGGACGCGGAGCGTGCAAAGAGTCTGATCCGATCCGATCCTGATTCGGGGAAGCGCGCCGATTTTCGCGAAGCTGTAGACGTCCTGAGCATCTTCCCGCACAAAGCCGACCTCAGGGCAGTGGGACTGGGTCTCCTTGCATTTGCGCAGAAAGGAATTCCCCTTTACGGTTTCTGTTCTTCCTTGTCCACCCTCGCATTTATCACCGACCCCAATCAGACTGAAATGGCCCTTTCAGCGCTCGGAGCTTGCTTTGATCTACCAAAGGCCGTCAGTACAGCATCTGAAGAGTGAAGGGCTCTCGCATTCCGACAAACTCCTGGAGACCAAGGCCGCATACTGGGAACCGCGAATCAAGACATACGGCTTCCAGAAGATCACAGACCTGTGCCTTGTTGAAGTGAGTGGACCTCTCTCTGCCATGTCCGATCTTGGACTCTCCTTGTTCCGATTGGGTGAAGAAGGGATAGGTTTTCACCTGGCCTTCTCCTGTGCATCCACCTCTGAATTCGAATTGTCTCTCCTGGTTTCCCGGCAGGCGGAGAAAGCCGTCGCCGACAGGCTGAATTCTCTGGTTCCCGTGGAGGTATTGATGCGTCGGATATCGCCCGCAGAACTCGTGTTCTTTCAGGGGCCTCACTTCGGCGACAGGTACGGCATTTTCCATGCCGCTGCCAAGGCGTTGTCCGACAAGGATCTCACGATGCTGGCCTTCACCTGTTCCGGGTCCTGCATCTATATCGTTCTCCCGAAGGGCAAGTCGGGGGAAGCGGTGCTGGCACTTACCGATGCCTTTGACATCCCTGTACGAAGAACCTCCCGGCGCTCGAATACCGGATGAAAACCATGAACCCTTCCGAGAAAACCGATTGGAGACCAAGAGTTTTTGATTCGCTCTCTTTTCCTACCCTGATCCTGCGGCCCGACAAAGTCATCGTCACGGCAAACAGCAAGTTTCTCGCCAAATTTGGGGTCAGCCAGGATGAGCTCGTGGGGAAGACCTGTCATGAAGTCTTCTACCGATCGCAGAAACCGTGTTCCGTGGACGTATGCCCTTTCCCCAAGGTGATGGCCTACGGGGAAGGTCATTCCATCCTGAGGCGGGTAACCGATGCCGAAGGCATGGAGCAATGGGAGGACAGGGTCTTCTCGCCAATACTGGATGAAGACGGCCGTGTCATCTACATCCTGGAGAGCATCCGGGACGTGACCAGGGTTAAAAGTCTGGAAAGGGCGCTGAAGGAAACCGAGGCGCTTTTCGAAAAGGTGATACAGAGTTCCGCAAGCGCCATCGTGGCTGCAGACAAGTACGGAAACATCCTCATCATGAACCGGGCTGCGGAAGAGCTCTTCGGATACAAATTGAGCGAAGCGCGAAAAGACAAAAATGTCAGAGACTTTTATCCGCCCGGCAAAGCCAGGCAGATCATGAGCGATTTAAGAAAAGACAAGAGGGGGGGCAGAGGAAAGCTCCACTCGAAAGTGATGATCCTGAATCGGGAAGGCAGGGAAATCCCTGTGGAGCTCTCCGCCTCCATCATCTACGAAGCCGGCCAGGAAGTCGCAACCATGGGCATTTACAATGACCTCAGGGAAAAGCTTGCCGTGGAGAGAACCCTGAAAGAAACCCAGGCCCAGCTCGCTCAATCGGAAAAGCTGGCATCCCTTGGCCAGTTGTCGGCCGGAGTGGCCCACGAAATCAATAACCCTCTCACGGGCATGCTGATGTATGCAAGCATGGCACTGGAGCAGCTGGATAAAGAGAATCCTCTGCACGAGCACCTGACTTACATTGTGGAGGATGTGAACCGCTGCAAGGGAATAGTCAACAATCTTCTTGCTTACAGCCGCCGATCCAACACGACAAAGGGAATCATCCCTCTCAACACGCTCGTGGATCAGGGGATGAACCTCATACGCGATCAGAGGCTTTTCGGGAATATAGCCGTGGTCAAGGAACTGTCGCAGGAGATGATTCTCATCCGGGCAGACAGAAACGAGATTACGCAGGTAATCATCAACCTTGTCATGAATGCATGCGCGGCCATGAACGGGGAAGGAGTGCTGACGTTTCGGAGTTATCGAAATAAGAATGAAAAGAAGGCGTTTCTTGAGGTTATCGACACGGGGTGCGGCATCCCGGAAGAGAATCTGCCTAGAATTTTCGATCCCTTTTTCACGACCAAGGAACCCGGGAAAGGCACGGGATTGGGGTTGAGCACCTCGTACGGCATCGTCAAGGAAATGGGGGGAGACATACGAGTCAAGGAGACGTCGCCCGATGGCACCACTTTTCTTATGGAACTGCCGCTCTATGTCCCGCTGGACCACCCTGACGGCCCGCAGGAGCCGATCAACAATAAAGGATATGAGGAATGGTGATGCAAGAGTTGAAGGAGAAGATGCCCTATGGCGTAAAAATTCTGGTCGTCGATGACGAAAAGCGCATCCGGGATGCCTGTTCCACCATGCTCTGCAATGAAGGGCTGGAAGTGGCTGTTGCAGAGACGGGATATGACGGACTGAAGAAAATCGAGGCTGAGCATTTCGACGTCATTCTTCTCGATTTGATGCTGCCCGGCATGAGGGGGCTTGATTTCCTGACCTATGTTAAAGGCAAGCACCCGGACACCCTGGTGATAGTCATCACCGGCTATGCGACCCTGGAGCATGCCGTCGAGGCGATGAAAAAGGGCGCCTATGATTTCATCTCCAAGCCCTTTTCTCCCCAGGATCTGAGAGGGGTCATCGGTAAGGCCTTCGATTACATCCGCACCCTGGAAGACATTTCTCACGAGAAATCCCGCATGGGGGTTCTCATCAATCACATCTCGGACGGCGTCATGGCGACCGACGCGCAGAAAAGGATCGCCTTGGCAAACCCGGCATTTCTCAAGATGATCGGCCATCAGGGGGAGAACCCCATCGGCAGGATCGTATCGGATCTGATCCGGAATGAAACGCTGCTCGGTATCATCGACGAGGCCGTTTCCATGCCCCCGGTTGAATTCGGGGAAATCACCCATGAGTTCAATGGGGGGGAGATTGCCGAGTCTGAGGAGACGGTGCTTGCAGTGAGGTGCGTGCCCTTCAGGGACAGGATGCACCGGAACCTGGGCACGATCACCGTGATGCATGACATCACCGCAATGAAAAAGATGGATAAGCTGAAGTCGGATTTTGTTTCCATGGTGGCTCATGAAGTCAAAAGCCCCATGAATTCGGTTCTGGCGATGGTCAAGGTTATTCAGGACGGTCTTGCAGGAAGTCTTACCGAAAAGCAGGCCGAGCTTCTGGGACGGGTTTCGGAAAAGATCAAGGGTCTCTCCGATCTCGCTGCAGAGCTCCTTGACCTTTCCAGGATCGAATCGGGCCTGATCACGCTCGAAAAGGAAAAACTCGACCTGGCGCCTCTTCTTGAAGAGCAGACGGGTTTTCATCAGACCAAGGCCGCCGCGAAGAACATCTGCCTCAGTCTCGAACGGGTGCCGGGTCTGCGGCCCATTCTTGCGAACAGACGCGCCATCGAGGAGGTCATTTCCAATCTCCTGACCAATGCAATCAAGTACACGCCTGAAGGAGGGAGTGTCACGGTCTCCGCAACAGAGGAACAGGAATACGTCCGGATAAGCGTGAGAGACACAGGGATAGGCATCTCCCGGGACAACCTGGACCGCATATTCGAGCGCTTCTACCGTGTGAGGGATGACCGGACCCGATTCATTTCGGGGACCGGACTCGGGCTTGCCATCGTGAAAAGCATTGCAGAGGCCCATAACGGCAGCGTGAAAGTGGAAAGCCAGACCGACAGGGGCTCCACATTTCATGTCTCGCTGCCCGTCATGCAGTCGTGACAATAAATAGAAAGAACCGCCAAGACGCCAAGGAACCAGATCATCTCTTCTCCTGCCGGAAATTATTCCGGCAGGAGAAGAGATGATCCATTTTTTTCTTTGCGTCCTTTGCGCCTTGGCGGTTCAGTTTTTCCATCTTTCGACTCACCGCAAGATGGCCCTGCACGCATCCGTAAGAAGAGAAGCGGCCATTCCGATCATGATCATTCCGGAAAGGATGTCGGAGACTCTCCGGTACCTTGCCGCAATTCGCGACAACCCGGTGCCGAGCAGAAGAAGACCCGGCAGGGTGCCTGCTGCGAAGGCCAGGGACAACATCCCGCCCTCAATCGGCCCTCCTGCTGCAAGCGCCCTGGCAAAAGCGGCAAAAGAGAGACCGCACGGAAGGAAACCGAACATGATACCGATAAGAAGCATATTCGCGTTGTCTTTTGTGTGAGCGGCGGACCCCATGACGCGACGATAACCCGGTACTCTGGAAGGCGAGGCAATTGACATCCATCCGGGTTCCGGCAGGAAACCGAGCCGCGACAGCCCGAATACAAACAGAAAAACCGCCGCGACGATCGAAAGGCCGACCTGAACGCGCACCACCCATGCCAACGGATCGTCTCCCCCTCTTGCGGCCAGAAATGAAAGGCCCGCACCCACAGCGCCCATAGCGATCCCTATGGCGACATAAGTGGACGTTCGCCCAAGATGATAAAAAATGTGCGAGGTGAAACGCCCTGTGACCGCGGGAAATGCCAGCACCAGAGGGCCGCACATCCCCAGACAGTGACCCGTGCCGAGCAAGCCCAGAAAGAACATAGAAGTGAGGTCCAGGGGATTCATCATTCCGTTCGATCACTCAAAAATCTTTGGGGTTCCAGCGTTCGAGGAGTATGATGGAATGCTAACAGATGCAGGAGGCAAGGTCCAGAAATCCAGAGGTCGGAGGAGAGGAATCGGAAACTCAAATCCGACACGCAATTGCAGCCGCGCAGGTGGCCCTATGAGAGCTCGTACGATCCTTTCTGCAGTGTCTATTTTCCTTTGCGCTGCATTAGTGGTTCTCCTCCCCCGCGCCGATTCGGCTGAGGAGGAAACGAAGGCGACCCGTCCGGATGGTCGGAGAACGGTGCGGAAAGGTCCCGGTCCGGGCATAAAACCCCTGGACAAGGATGGCAGGATGCAGATCAGCGAGAGCGACCGGTGCCCTGTTTGCGCCATGCGACCGATCAAGTATCCGAAATTTTCATCCGCCATTCAGCTGAAAAACGGAATTACTTTCTACTTCTGCGGCAATGGTTGCATGATCAGGGCATGGATGCACCCCGAGATCTATCTTGCCACGAAGAGAACGAATCTAGGCCTTCCCGTGGTCCGCGAGTATTTTACGGGCATGCAGATGGATGCGCGAGAGCTGAAGTGGGTGGCAGGCTCGGATATCGTCGGGCCCATGGGGCCAGCCTTTGTTCCTGTTAAAGGAGAAAAAGAAGTCGAGACGTTCAGGAAACGGCACGGAGGCAAGGCGATCTTCGGGCTTGAAGAGATGAACGACGTCCGGTGGCGGGAGATCACCGGAAAGCATCCCTGACAAAGACGAACATGGATATCACGAAAACCAGGCTTGACAGGTTGGAGCTTGCGCCCTTTTTCCTAAAAGGTCTGTTGCTGTTCTGTGTCGCTGTTCTGCTTTTTATCGTTTGCGATTCCGCCCTTCGACCATCTGTGGAACAGAGCAGAGGTGCGGCCCTGTTTCACGCCTTGGAATTATCGGTCCCTTCTCTGATCCCTTCGGGAAGAGAGGCAAGGAACCCTGAAGGCATGGACCTGAGGGTGGATTCAAGAATTACGCCGTTCTTTTCTCTTCCTGACCCGGACCCGGCAGGATTGATCATCAGAGAAAAGGTGCATGATATACACGGTGCACGGCGTTGAAGCGAACGGCCCGGAATGATCGAATGTTGCGGTGGGCGCGGCTCGCCGAGAGCTGGATTCCGTGCGATGTTTCGCGGAGGCCGCCCATCGGCGGCGAAACGGATGGACGTGTCCGGCAGTCTGCAGGACATAGGATTTTCCGATGAGAAGGATTCGTCTCATTAGACCCATACATGTCTGGGCCATGCGGGATCTCTTGCGGCGGCCGGGCGAGGCGCTGCTTCTCGGTCTGGTTCTGACCCTCATCGTGGCCTTTTCCGGCACGGCCCTTCTCCTCACGCAGTCACTCTCCTCCACTGCTCGCCGGATGATCGGCCATGCGCCGTCGCTGGTAATCAGAAAGGTCGGGATAGCAGGCTGGGAGCCCGTCCCCGAAAACCCGGCTTTGATTTCGGCCCGCGCCGTTCCCGGCGTCACCAGTGCGAGCCCGCGGATCTGGGGCTTTGCCGGAGGGCCGGATGGAGCTGTAACGGTGGTCGGCGCAGGCGAGGGTTTGGAATGCCTCCCACCGGGCGTAGGAATCGGTCGATTGCCGCAGGAGGGGGAAGCGATCATCGGTGAAGGCGTCGGACAGCTGAAGGAGGGCGATACCCTCCGGCTTACCGGCAGTGTCTCCCTGGAGTTCAAGGTCTTCGGCCGGTTCCCGGAAGATACGGGAATAGTAGCTCACGACGTCGTTCTCCTGCACAAGAAAGATGCCATGCCTCTCCTGGGGCTGCCCGAGGGTTTTGCCAGCGATCTGGCCGTCCATGTTTTCAATGAGGAAGAGCAGTCGGCGATCCTGCCCGACCTCCTAGAGGCATTCCCATGGCCTGTGAGAATAACGACCCGGCGGGAGACAGCCGGCTATTACGCCGCGTCTTTTTCAAAAAGAGGAGGCATTGTAGTTACCGCCCTGATCCCTTCCATAATGGCCCTCGCCCTCCTGATGACTTACCTCATCAGGGAAAGGACGGGACAAAAGCATGAAGTCGGCCTTCTGAAATGCCTGGGCTGGACAACAAGCGATATCGTAAAGACCGAGGTATCGAGATCCGTCATTGTCGCTCTCCCGGCTGCAGCTTTCGGCAGCCTCATTTCCTACGTGATTGTATTGCGGCCTGGTACAAGATGGCTGGGTGCTCTATTCTTTGGATGGGACGGACTGCCTCCGGCCCTGCGTCTGGATGCAACCGGGGCTGTTCTGGTCCTTATCGAAATTGCATGTCTGGTAGTCGTACCCTTTCTGGCCTCTGCCCTTTGGCCCGCATTGCAAAGCGGAGCTGCAGATCCTCAGGACCTGATCGAAGAGATGGAATGAAAGAACTCTGCTGCAAAGAGATCTGCTTCTCCAGATCACAGTTCGGCCGTGGAGAAAAGGCCATACTGGATCAGGTCAACTGTTCGTTCCCAGCGGGCAGGATCTCCCTGATCACCGGCATCACGGGGGCGGGCAAGAGCACACTTCTCCATATCGTTGCCGGTCTGATCCGCCCGACAAGCGGCGAAGTCAGGGCGGACGGAAGCCCTGTATCAAGATGGGTGACCGCCCACAAGGATCTCTGGCGGAGGAGGACCGGCATTGTATTCCAGCAGCCCCATCTCATCAGGGGGTTGACCGCGCTGGAGAATGTGATGTTGCCCCTGATCCCCAGGGGGTTGAGTCTTCCGGAAATCAAAAAAAGAGGGATGGAGTCCCTGGAAAAGCTGGGGGCGGGTCATCTGGCGGGAGAAGAGGTGAAGCGTCTTTCAGGAGGGGAAAGGCAGAAGATCGCGATAGCAAGGGCCCTTGCCGCAGCGCCTGAGGCGCTGCTGGCGGACGAACCCACCGCCCACCAGGACGACGAATCCGCAGGGCGGGTGCTCGATATCATGAAGAAGGAGTCTGAGGGAGGATGCATCGTCGTGATCGTCGCCCACGACCATCGCATCTTGAAGAGCGGAATCGCGGATCGCCATTTCACCATCGAATGCGGGAGGGTCTGCAGGGTCAGATGATGATGCATCCCGTCATTCTGGCAGTCATTGTCCTGGACCTGGTTTCACTGCTGTTTCTCTGCCGCGCCGCTGCAGGGGCGCTCGGAGTCGAAGCCTACTGGGCTCCGGGTGCATGCAGTCGAAAACAGATCAGACTCGAGAGGTCTTACGAAACCGCCTCCATTTCAGCCGGGGCGGTCCTGGCCCTGTTGGCGGTTTCCACCTCGATACTCGTCTTCGGGGTCACCAACGTTTTCCCGGAGATCGTTCCGGGCGCCATGTGCGGAACCGGTGTGCTCCAGGCGATGAGAGAACAGGGAGGGAGGCCGTTTCTTTTCAGGGTCACGGCTATTGCGCTGCTATACCTCTGGTTCGTGCTCGAGGGTCTCAACAGGACCAGACCCGACTTTCCCATGGCGAAGCTGAACGCGAGGATTCTCCTGCTCGCTTCCCCTTTTGCGGTTCTTGCCTTCCTTGATACGTTCGATGGTTTCGGAAGCCTGGACATCCACAGTCCCGTGGACTGCTGCACGGTAGTGTACGACCGGCTGGCCGGGGGCGCAACGACTCAGAGCCTCATGGGAGTCAGCAATCACCTGCTGACGCTCCTTTTCTCTGCGCTTACCTTACTGATGGTCCTTTTCGGACTGGCAGGGCTTATGAGCGATCCCCGCCGCCTGGGCAAATTCTCCGCCGCCTCGGCGATTACGGCCGTCGTCTGGGCCCCGGTGGCCGCAACGGCACTGGTCCGCATCTTCGCCGCCTACTACTATGAAGTCCTCCATCACTACTGCCCATGGTGTCTGTTTCTGCCCGAACACAATTTCGCCGGATTTCCTCTTTTTTTGCTGCTTGGGGCTGCCTTCGTTGAATCGCCTGTGGCCTATGCCCTCCATCGGGCGGCAAGAAGTTACCCGGGGATACAGGCTGCCGGTCATCGAAAAGCCAGACGGGCGCTCCTCTGGATGATCGTCTTCACTGCCTTGTTCACGGTAATGGCCCTCTGGCCCGCCCTTGCCTGGCGGATTCGGTTCGGTGTATGGATGGGCTGATCCGTGCGGACGACCATGTCCCCGATCCTGGCATCGACCCGTTTGCCGCCTGGAAAAAAGACTTCCATGGTTTTCATGCAACCTGTCCTCCGTCCGATGAAAAATTTTCTCCAGTACCATTTCGCGCGCGCGCGGAAAACCATAGCACACCCGGCGTTGCATATAGATACGCTAGTGTCGTGTAACACAAATAACCTGTCATCTCGACCGAAGGGAGAGATCTTGTAATTGCCCGCAGGTTTAAGATTTCTCCCCCGGCCTTCGCCGGGTCGAAATGACAAATTGGGCAAAGAATTTCAGTTACACTTCACTAGACATGTACAGTCTTTCGGCTTCGATACCCACTTGAATGAAGGCGAAGCGGGTTCTATAAAACTATTTGAGATCATGAAGAAAAGAGAGTCCACAAATCCCTTTTACTGTTTTCGCGAGACGAAGTTCGGCCCGCTGGCTGTAGTCTGGTTTTTCTATCGGGGGAAGCCGGAGATATCACGCGTTCTGCTCTCCAGACCCGGTTTTTCCTCGAGGCAGGCCGTCCATTTTCTATTTTCTGATTCGATCCTTTCCTCGTGTGATGAGGTCGATGCCGTCGCCGATCAGATTGTGGCATTCCTAAAAGGAAACGACATCCGCTTCAGTCTGGATGTCGTTCAACTTGATTTGTGTTCCGCATTTCAGCAGAAGGTGTTGCGTGCAGAACATGGAATCCCCCGGGGCAGGGTGAGCACGTACCGGCGAATAGCAAAGTATCTCGGCAATGCTCATGGCGCACGCGCGGTTGGTACAGCCCTCGCCCGCAACCCTTTTCCCATCCTCGTGCCCTGTCACCGGGCTATCCGCTCTGACGGAACACTCGGTGGATTTCAGGGCGGGATTGAAATGAAGCGGACCTTGCTGGAAATGGAAGGAGTGTTGTTTGATGACTCAGGTCGAGTTATTTCCGGAGAGCTCTTCTATTAGTGGCAACTTGCACATGTAAATGGTGTCATTTCGAAGGAACGAAGTGACTGAGAAATCTTTGATGTCACGAAATAAGATTTCTCCCTTCGGTCGAAATGACATAGCGGATACTTCTGCAAGTTGGCACTAGGATTTCATGCCGGAGAGGCACAGGAAAAAACCACACTTTACCGGATGTCATGCCTGCTTTCAAATCCGCTCTCTTTCCTGGGCAGCGGGAGCTCTTCCACTATCGGCTTTTCAGTGGAATGGTTGTAGATCCGCACACCACCGTATCGGATCATGGCAGTTGCGGCTCGATCGACTTCCTCATCTTCCACGAAAACCGAGACGACCATTCCTCCGGACCGCTCCCCTGTAGCATAGTAGCCCCTCACTTGCGGCGCCTCATCAGCCCCGAAGAACTCTTCGATGCTCCGGACGCATTCCTGGGAGATCCCCTTCTGCTCTCCCACGGTTTGCAGGGGGATGATCTCGACATCCTCCTGTTGGAAACCCCGTGCAGTCAACTCCTGCATCAGGATTTCGGCTTCCCTGTAACCGGCAACCATTGCTATGACTGTTTTCATGACTTCCCTCCTGTATGGCGAACAGGATCTCAGGGGAGGATTTTCAAAGGTTATTCACGAGACGGATCAACCGGCGGCTGAGGTTCCGCAGGAAAACGTTTCCAGGAAAAGGTCGAGACCTTCAAACGAACGAAAATCCTTCACCCGGTTGGCAGAATGTAGCAGAAAACCGGGTGGAATGGAGGTAGGTGAATCATGTAAACGGCTCTACTCTCCACAGGTATGCACAGCTTTTGCTTGTTGTTCTTTCCCAATATTCCACTATTCCAACATTCCGGTTTGTCCGCGCCTTGATTCACCCCTGCGAGGGCACCAAAGCCGGCCCTCCGGGGTAGGATTTTTACTGAAGCTTCTCTGCGCCGTGCTCTTCAGCGGGTTGACCCAATGTATCCCGGCCTGTACTATCCCTAGTAATGAAAATGAGCCACACATCGACGGTGCAGTTTCACCCTCTCGTCTCCCGCTGGTTTTTCGAAAGCGTGGGCAAACCGACCGATCTCCAGGAAAAGGCATGGCCTGTCATCGCCAAGGGCGAAAACGTCCTGATCAGCGCGCCCACGGGAAGCGGCAAAACGCTGGCCGCCTTCCTCTGGGCCGTTGACCGGCTGCTCAGGGGCGAATGGCCCCTCGGGAAAGTCAGCGTTCTCTATGTCTCCCCCTTGAAAGCCCTCAACAACGACATCCAGCGAAATCTGCTGACACCTCTTCACGAACTTGAGCGAATCTTCGAGGGGGGAAAAGAGCCCTTTCCCCGTATCCGTGTTCTCACCCGCAGCGGAGACACGCCGCCTTCAGATCGCCGCCGCATGCAGCGACATCCCCCCGAGATCCTGATCACCACCCCGGAAAGCCTTAATCTCATTCTCAGCTCCCCCATCGGCAGGAATATCCTGACTTCTATCCGGACGGTTATCCTGGATGAGATCCATGCCGTGGTGGGAACAAAAAGAGGCACTCATCTCATCACGGCGGTAGATCGTCTTGTTCCCCTTTCGGGCGAGTTCCAGCGGATCGGTTTGTCCGCCACAGTCAAGCCGCTTGAGATCGTCGCGAAATTCGTCGGCGGACTCAAATCTGAAGGAAATCTTCGCTACTCTCCCAGGCAGGTAAGCATCCTCCACTCTTCAGTCCGCAAACGATACCGTATCCGGATCCGCCACCCCGAAGCCCCGCCGGAAGGAGGCGACGCTTTCTGGCTGCCCTTTGTCGATGAGGTGAAGGCCGTCATCACTAGAAACCGATCGACCCTGGTCTTTGCCAACAGCAGGCGGATTTGCGAGAAGATCACCCATCTTCTCAATCTCGGCGAGAAAGCCCCCATTGCCTATGCGCATCACGGTTCCCTGTCCCGCGAAATCAGGGCCGAGGTCGAGCAAAGGCTCAAGGCGGGTGAGCTCAAGGCGATTGTTGCCACCAATTCCCTGGAGCTCGGGATCGACATCGGGGCGCTGGATGAGGTTGTCCTTCTCCAGTCACCCCCTACCCTCTCCTCAGCCGTCCAGAGGATCGGACGTGCCGGGCACAAAGTGGGGGAAATCAGCCGTGCCACTGTCCTCCCCACTGACCCGAGCGATCTTATCGAAGCAGCGGTACTGGCCTCCGGGGTGATGAATCACGATATCGAACGGACAAGACCGGTGGAATCGCCTCTCGACGTTCTGGCCCAGATCATCGTCTCCATGACAGGTACGGAAACCTGGGACATGGATAGACTTTTCGAGCAGCTGAGAGCCAGCTATCCCTACCGGAACCTCTCTCGCGAACAATTCGACCTGGTGCTGAATATGCTGGCAGGCCGATTCGCCGCCACCCGGCTGCGGGAGCTCGATCCCCGCATCTCCATAGATCGCATGGACAACACGGTACGTGCGAGAAAAGGCGCCATGCAATCCCTCTACTCATCCGGGGGGACCATTCCCGACCGCGGTTATTTCCATCTCAGGCATTATCAAAACAACGCGAGAATCGGGGAGCTCGATGAGGAGTTTGTCTGGGAGGCGAAAATCGGGCAGCTCTTCACCCTGGGCACACAGAATTGGAAGGTCGAGCGGATCACCCATAACGATGTGTTCGTCATGCCTGCTGATCCCAGAAAGTCCGCCCCCCCTTTCTGGAAGGCCGAGGAAAACCTCCGCGATTTCCACTTTTCCAATCGGATCGCCGAGTTTCTTGAACAGGTCGAAGCCCGCCTGGATGAGTCGGGTTTTGAGGATTTTCTCTCTCAATCCTTTCTCTTGGAGAAGACGGCCGCCGACCGTCTCATACAGTTTCTCAGGAGACAAAAGGAGGCCACCGGCTGTGGACTCCCCCATCGACATCATCTCCTCGTGGAGTTTGTCAACACCGGGCCGGGCGGATACCCCGGAACACAGGTGGTTCTGCACACACTCTGGGGCGGACGGGTGAACAGGCCCTATGCCATGGCCCTGGAGGCGGCTTGGGAATCGCGTTTCGACCATCGCATAGAGCTCTTTCCGAGCGATGACTGCATCCTGCTTCAATTGCCTCACGACGTGGGAAGCGAAGAACTCCTCTCGCTCGTCACGGCGGCCAATGTCCAACGGCTTCTCAAAGAACGTCTGGAGGGATCGGGTTTCTTCGGTGCAAGGTTCAGGGAATCGGCCGGACGCGCCCTCCTCCTGACCAAACGCAGAATCAACGAACGGATGCCTCTCTGGTTGAGCCGCCTTCGATCGCAGAAGCTGCTGGACTCGGTGCTCCCCTATGAAGACTTCCCGATTCTGCTGGAAGCATGGCGCACCTGTTTGCGCGATGAATTCGATCTGGAAGCCCTTCTCCAAGTGCTTTCGGAACTGGAGTCCGGCGCTATCCGCTGGACAGAGGCAAGGACGTCCCATCCCAGCCCTATGGCTTCGGACGTCACCTGGCCACAGATCAATCAGTATATGTATGAGGACGACCGGATGCGGTCCGGAAAGATCTCCAGACTTCGCCGCGATTTGATCCGGGATGCGGTCTTCTCCCCTGAACTCCGTCCGGCGGTTTCCTCGGAAGTAATCAGCGCTTTTGAGCTGAAACGAAAACGTCTTGCAAAAGGATATGCACCGGACACCCCTCAAGACCTTCTGGACTGGGTCAAGGAGCGGGTGCTCATTCCCCTTTCCGAGTGGGAAACTCTGCTGGAGGCCGTTCGGAACGACCATAAAGTGGAACCGGAAGCCCTTCTCTCACCCGTTGCCTCCAAACTGGTTCGAATCCTTCCCCGGAAAGCTGCCGAGCCTCTGGTTGCACCCCTCGAGACGGCGCCGGAAATCCTCCATTCTTTTTATCAGGGAGAGGAGCCGACAATTGAGACACTGGCGCCCCTTTCTCCGGATTTCCACGAGCGACCCGTGGACGAGGAAAATCAGGATGAGCTCTTCGCATCCCTTCTTTCGAACTGGCTGGGGTTTCTGGGGCCGACCACTCCCTCCTTTGTCCGGACCACACTGGGCCTGGACGGTACGCGTCTGGATGCAGCACTCGAGGACCTTGCGGATTCAGAGAGGGTGATCGCGGGCAGGCTCGTCAAGGACTCCCCGGAAGAATATATCTGCGATGCGGAAAATTTCGAAACCCTTCTGAGGATAGCAAGAGCAGAGGCCCGGCCTTTCTTCGAACCGCTCGCAATAGAGCGGCTTCAGCTCTTCCTGGCCTCATACCACGGGCTCACGCGCGGACAAACCGGAATCGAGGGGCTGTTCCTGCGAATCGAGCAACTCTCCTGCTATTATGCTCCCGCAGCCGCATGGGAGACCGAGATCTTTCCCGCCCGATTGAGACCCTATGATCCTTCATGGCTCGACGCCATCCTGCAAACCGGGGATCTTGCATGGGTCGGCAGAGGAAATCGCCGCACCTGCTTTGTCTTCCGGGACGACCTTGACCTGCTGAAAAGAAAAGGAGAGAAATCCGCTCAGGAAGCGGATGGGCTGTTCCCGGATCCAGGCGCAAAGTACGATTTTTCGGCTCTTCTCCGCCTCTCCGGGTCCAGACCCTCCACGCTTTCCGAGAGACTCTGGAACGAGGCTTGGAAGGGCCGAATCACGAACGATACCTTCATGGCCGTCCGCCGCTCCATTGAAACAGGATTTAAGGTCGACGACTTCTCGTTTGAGAAGCGGCGAAACCGGTATGCGGGAGTCCGGTCGAATTTCTCACGATGGAAGGCAAGCCTCCCGTTCCCAGGCAACTGGCACCGAATCGTGGTCCCGGAACAAATCGAAACCCCTATCGACAAGGAGGAGCGGAACAAAGAACGGGCGAGACTCCTCCTCGGCCGATACGGGATCCTTTTTAGAGAGTTCCTTCAAAATGAACTGCCCGATTTCCGCTGGTCTGCCGTGTTTAGAGCTCTTCGGTTAATGGAGCTCTCCGGAGAGGTTCTGACCGGGTACTTCTTCCACGGTATTCCCGGCCCGCAGTTCATCTCTCACGAGGCCTTTCGCACTCTCCAAAGATCTTTGAGTGAGGATGGCATTTACTGGATTTCCGCAACAGACCCTGCATCCCTTTGTGGAATTCCACTGGGATCCCTGAAAGGGAAACTGCCCAGGCGAATACCCGGAACCCACCTTGTCTACTGGGGAAGTGTTTTGATTCTGATTTCCCGGCAAAGCGGCAGGAAGCTCTCTATCCATGTTCCGCCGGATGATCCATCCATTCCGACATGTCTCGAATTTCTTCGTGTCATGCTGAACAGAAAATTCCAGCCAATTCGTCGAATCTCCATTGAAACCATCAACGAAAAGCCCGCAGGGACCAGCCCCTATTTACCAGTCCTGCGCACCCTCTTCGATGTGTCGGTCGCTCACAGGAAGATTACCCTCCACTCGCGTCAGGTTTGACCGAAATTGGACATTCTACATTGAACATTGGACATTCGACATATGGCGCAGCCTTGACCTCGTCTTATTAGCGCTTATCATTTAGCATGCATGGCTGATTGAGGAGCGACTATGGAGCGTAAATGTCGAGGTTCAATATGCCTTGAGTCATGGGGGTCTGACGCGCACTGGACCGTGGCACGATATGGGAAGACCTGGCGGCCCCCAACGGATGTGTATGAAACCGACGTCAACATCGTGATCAAGGTTGAACTGGCAGGCATGACAGAGGACCAGTTCGCCATCCATTTCGAAGGTCCCCATCTCGTCATCACCGGGATCAGACGCGACGTGACCTTGAAACTGAAGTACAGACAGATGGAGATTTTCTGCGGCGAATTCCGCACCAGCATACTGGTTGAGGACGTCGTCGATAAGGGCGGTGTGTCCGCTTCGTACAAGGATGGTTTCCTGGTCGTGGTCCTTCCGAAGACCCGGCCTCCCGGTGCCGAAGAATAACACTTCGTTCGAGCAGACCGGAACCTTTTGTTGCTGCGGTCGAGCTTGAATGCTCCTCAACGATAGATAAGGAGGAACCAAATGCCGGCAATAACGGCAGCCAACAAGACCGTGAATGATGCAGGGGAAGGGCAGCACTCCGTGTCGCCGTTGATCCCTGCGGAATTGCCTATTCTTCCAGTGCGGGGACTTGTGGTCTATCCACTGATGACCCTTCCTCTCACCATAGGTCAACCGAGATCCATGCGTCTGGTGGATGAGGTGGCCGTGGGCGATCGACTGGTAGGTCTTTTCGCATCCAAAGAGCCGGATGTGGATCAACCCTCTCCCGACCAGCTCTACACAATGGGCACCCTCGCAATGGTCCATCGTCTTCTCAAGGCGCCTGACGGTACCATGCGGGTCATCTGCCACGGCATGAAGCGGATCCGCATTGAGCAATGGTCTACCCAGGAGCCCTTTCTCAAGGCAAAGGTATCTGAAGCGCCCGATTTTTTTCCTGAAGCGGGACTGGAGACCGAAGCCCTCACGCGCAATGTGCTTGATCATTTCAGCCGTCTGGTAGCCCTGATGCCTAACCTGCCTGAAGAGCTGATCACAGCCGCTTCCAATCTTCAGGACCCGCTGCAACTGGCCTATCTCGTGGCCACCAGCATCCGCATGGAACTGGACGAGGCTCAGGCCATTCTGGAACTGGACAAGGTCTCGGACAAGCTGAGGCGGCTTTATTCGATCCTCATGCGGGAGCTGGAGGTGCTGGAATTGGGCAAGAAGATCGAAACTGAGGCCCAGTCAGAAATCGGAAAGGTGCAGAAGGAGTACTACCTCAGGGAGCAGCTCAAGGCCATCCAGAAGGAACTCGGAGAAGGCGGCGAGCAGCAGGCTGAAGTGGAGGATCTGCGGAAAAAAATCGCCGAAGCGGGAATGCACGAAGAGGCAGAAAAAGAGGCCTTGAGGGAGTTGAGCCGGTTGGAAAGACTCTCGTCGAGTTCTCCCGAATATGGAGTCATTAGAAACTACCTGGACTGGATGACCTCTCTCCCCTGGGCTGTGTCAACCAAAGACGTCCTGGACATCGCTCATGCGCGCCAGATCCTGGATGAGGACCACTACGATCTCGAGAAGATCAAGGATAGGATTCTGGAGTATCTGTCCATACGGAAGCTCCGCATGGAGAGGGCTGATGAGCGGGCCCGTGAACCGCAACCAACCGACTCCATACGGCGCGAGAGGGAAGGTGTCATTCTTTGCTTTGTCGGCCCTCCTGGAGTGGGCAAGACATCCCTCGGCCAGTCCATTGCACGGGCGCTCGACCGAAAATTCATGCGCATGAGCCTCGGAGGGGTGCATGATGAAGCCGAGATCCGCGGCCATCGCAGAACGTATATCGGCGCCCTGCCGGGCAGGATCCTGCAGGCCATACGAAGAGTCGGATCCAAGAACCCGGTGATCATGCTGGACGAGGTGGACAAACTTGGCGCCGACTGGCGGGGGGATCCTTCGTCGGCATTGCTGGAGGTGCTGGACCCTGAGCAGAACCGGGATTTCCGGGATAATTACCTGGATGTCTCCTTTGACTTGAGCCAGGTGATGTTCATCACCACTGCCAACGTCCTGGACACGATCCCGGGCCCTCTGCGGGACCGTATGGAGATCCTGCAGCTTTCAGGGTACACGGACGAGGAAAAACTTCATATTGCCAAGGGCTACCTGGTTCAGAGACAGATTCTTGAAAACGGGCTGAGGCAGGGCGAGGTCACATTCAGCGATGAGGCCATCCTGCGGATCATCAGGGAATATACCCGAGAGTCGGGCGTTCGCAATCTGGAGCGCAGGATCGGCGCAATATGCAGAAAAGCAGCAACCAAAATTGCAGAGGGAAAGATCACTTCGGCGCATGTCGAGGCCTCTGATGTTTCAGAATATCTTGGCAAGCAGGGTTTCTTTTTCGAGGCCGCCGAGAGAACAGAGGTGCCGGGAGTTGCCACTGGGCTTGCGGTCACGCCTGTGGGAGGGGAAATCCTGTTTGTCGAAGCTGCGAAGATGCCGGGCCAAAAGCAGTTGACCATCACAGGGCAATTGGGCGACGTGATGAAAGAATCCGCACAGGCCGCTCTGAGTCTGGTCAGGTCCCAGGCAGGAAATCTCGATTTCGACGAGAACTTCTTCAGCACGAGCGACATCCACATCCACGTGCCGACCGGGGCGGTGCCCAAGGACGGCCCATCCGCAGGGGTGACCATTGCCACTGCGCTGGCTTCCCTTCTCACCGGCAGGCCGGTGCGAGCCGACGTTGGAATGACCGGCGAGATCACGTTGAGAGGTCAGGTGCTCCCTGTCGGTGGAATCAAGGAGAAGGTCCTTGCCGCCCACAGGGCGGGTCTCCGGATCGTGATCCTTCCCAAGAGGAATGAGAAGGACCTGGACGATCTTCCCGAAGAAGTGAGAAAGGAGATGACCTTTATCCTCGTTGACCGCGCAGAGGAAGTGCTAAAGGCAGCGCTGCGAGACGAGCAGGTTCCGGCAACGCACGGGAGTGCTCCCGAAGCAGTTCAGCAGGCAGCCGGATAGGTGCCGGAGAACCTCGGCAGGCAAAACATTACCTGTCATGCCCGCACAGGCGGGCATCCATTCTTCAGAAACCCGCTTGGATCCCCGCTTTCGCGGGAATGACGGGGACCTGCGGAGCGGGTCTTTATGTCCGGCAGTGAGCTCCTAAGCTTTACGCAACATGGTCAGGACCATCTTGAATCGCCTTTCGGCGCGCACCGCATGCGGTTTGCCGGCGGGCATCAACACGATCTGGCCGGCTCCTACACGGCAGAGTTTTCCTCCTATTGTGTACTCGCCTTCTCCCTCGATTACCTGAACCAGCGCATCGAAAGGCGCCGTGTGCTCGCTTAATCCCTGACCTGCATCAAAGGCAAACAAGGTGACCGTGCCGGCGCTGTTTTCCATAAGCGTCCGGCTTACCACTGCCCCTTCGCCGTAATTCACAAGCCCCGCCAGATCGAAGACCTGCGCCCCCTGGATGTTCTTTTTCCCCTTTTCCTCTGCCATGCTCTTTCCCCTTTCAGCACCATCGACTCCGCGCTTTGTGTGATTGTCCTGCATGTATAACGATAGCTATGCCGGCCGCATTGTCATCCTCACCAACCGACATCCTCTCTCTTCGTACGCAGAATACCTCTAACCCTTCGGCGGAAGCAAGCCCGCCGGCGTCCTGCCGGCAGCCGGTAAGGTTTTGCCTCCACTGCTCAACAACGCCCTGCGCATCTTCATCTAAATCCTCGTCGCTGTCATCTGAAAATGCCGAGGCAGGGTTCGCCGCATCACTGAAATAGGCGTGAGAAGAATTTCTTGACAATGACCGGGCGGCCCACTATATTACTAAAATGTAATACATGGAGGGTGAGATGAAAAACTTCGTCAGGGTGATGAAGGCGCTCTCGGATCCGAACCGGGTCAAGATAGTGAAGATGCTTCAACATAAAACCATGTGCGTCTGCGAGATGCGGGAGGCGCTTCAGGTCTCACAGCCGAGTGTCTCGAAGAATCTGAAGATTCTGGAAGATGCAGGGCTCGTGGAATACAAGAAAGACGGTCTCTGGGTGAACTATTGTCTTGCGGACGGCAGTAGATCTCCCTATGCGGCCACTCTATTGGGCAATCTCAGGCACTGGCTTGAGGATGAATCGGAGGTTGAGGAGCTCATTGGGAAACTCCCCCATATCCGGAGAGAAGAAGTTTGCGGAAATGATCAACGGAATCTAAAATTAATAAATAGGAATATAAGAATATGAGTGCAATCGTCGGCGGGACAAACATGAAGGAAAGGACAAAGCTGTTCCTCATAATTCTCATTTTTGCAGCTGCCTATTACATCCCCTGGTCCAGTCAGACCATCCGGCAGTCGGGCCTGGAGGCGTTCCTGATGCTCCAGGAATATGCCAGGGAGCATGTGCTCACCTGTCTGATTCCCGCCTTTTTCATCGCAGGCGCCATTGCCGTTTTCGTTTCACAGGCCTCGGTGCTCAAGTATTTCGGCGCCACGGCAAACAGGATTCTCTCCTACTCCGTGGCCTCTGTCTCAGGCACGGTTCTGGCGGTATGCTCCTGCACGGTCCTTCCCCTGTTCGCCGGGATCTACATGCGAGGCGCTGGTATCGGGCCTGCTACGGCCTTTCTCTACTCCGGCCCGGCCATCAACGTGCTGGCAATAGTGCTCACCGCAAGGATTCTGGGGTGGCAACTTGGACTGGCAAGGGCGATCGGGGCAGTCGTGTTTGCGGTGGTTGCGGGATTGCTGATGGCCTTCATTTTCAGGAAGGATGATGCGGCGCGAACCGCAGGAAAGATGTACCTGCCCGATTCAGAGGAAAAGGGACGCACGCTCACCCAGGACGGGCTTTTCATGCTCACCATGGTGCTCATCCTTGTCTTTGCCGCCTTTGCAAAGCCGACGTCGGGAGATTCAGGCATCTGGTCGTTCATCTTCGCTGCAAAGTGGTACGTCACGGCCGTACTTTTGATGGTCCTGGCATTCATGCTGAAAGGCTGGTTTCAAAAAGAGGAGCGGGTCACCTGGGTTCAGGCCACATGGGGCTTCATGAAGCAGATTTTTCCTTTATTGGCAGGGGGCGTCCTGGTTGCCGGATTCCTGCTTGGAAGGCCCGGCCATGAGGCCCTCATCCCCGAGCATTATATTCAGACGCTTGTGGGCGGAAACTCGCTTTGGGCGAACCTGTTTGCCTCCGTGGCCGGCGCGCTCATGTATTTTGCCACTCTGACCGAGGTTCCCATCCTGCAGGGTCTCATCGGTTCGGGGATGGGCAAGGGTCCGGCCCTTGCCCTTCTTCTTGCAGGCCCTGCGCTTTCCCTGCCCAACATGCTCGTCATCGGCGGGGTACTCGGGGTGAAGAAAACCGCGGTTTTTTGCGGGATTATTGTGGTCTTGTCCACCATTGCAGGCATGATCTACGGATCGTTTGCAGGATAAAAGTCCCCCATGGGAAAAGACGACGTCGTTCAGATCAGGGTGGGAGAACATAAGGTCGGCATCGTGGGACTCAATGATGCCATGCAGACGGTGGCAACGGAGTTTGCCGGTGCAGATGAGAAAGCGGCCCAGGAACTGCTGAACCGTCTCAAGAAAAGGAATTACATCCCTGACACAGCCCAGGAGACCTACAAGAAAGCCTTTTTGAGAGAGTTCAAGAGGTTTCTTGGACTGCCCGATGCAGAGGAGGATACCCAGGGACTCGCCGTCAAAATCCTGGGGCAGGGATGCTCCCGCTGCGATGGATTGGAGCGGGAGATTATCGACGTAATGGCCGAATTGGAGTTGGAAGCCGAAATCGAGCACGTGAGAGACATCAAGGAAATCGGGAAATACGGTATGACAGGCGTCCCGGCTCTCATTATCAACGGTGAGGTAAAATCGGTGGGCTCGGTGCCTGCACGTGCCAAACTGATCGAATGGCTGAAGGGAGCAGCAGGAAAACAGAGGGACGAAGGACGTGGGACGATGGACGAGAAGAAGAATAATGAGCGATGAGTTTCACACACATTAGGTTCGGTATTTTTGTCTAACGTCGTATTGTCAATTCGAACGAAGAGAGAAATCTTATCAGTTCAACATCATTGTAAGGGAACCAAAGGAGTGTCCAAATGGAAATCAAGGTATTAGGACCAGGCTGTGCGAAATGCCAGACCACGGAAAAGAACGTAAAGGAGGCAGTAGCCGAATCAGGAGTGGATGCAACAGTTGACAAGGTAACCAATCTCCTGGAAATCGCCAAGTTCGGCGTGTTCGGTACACCCGCTGTTGTAGTTGATGGAGAAGTCAAGTGCGTCGGGAAGATTCCATCGAAGGAAGAAGTCAGGAAATGGATTGATAAGAAATGATTCCAAACGACAACCTCGCAAGAACACGAATCGTGCGCACCTGTCATTTCGACCGAAGGGAGAAATCTGTGCTCTTTGCCATCTCACGATTCTGAAGATTTCTCCCCCGGCCTACGCCGGGGCCGAAATGACAAGCAGGACTTCTTGCGGGTTTGTCAAAGACGGACATTCAATATGGAAGAGAAAGAAGACAAGATTCGCCACTTCGTAATGGAAAAATACTCCGGCATCGCTAAGGGAGGTGGTGCGGGCTGTGGGACCTCGTGCTGCGGGGGACCATCTGCGCTTGTCAACATTGCGGATCTGGGCAAAACGATCGGTTACACCGAAGAGGATCTTTCCCTGGCGCCGGGTGAGGCTAACCTCGGCCTGGGCTGCGGGAATCCTCTCAGCCGGGCCGACTTGAAGCCGGGCGAGACCGTGCTGGACCTTGGAAGCGGTGCGGGCTTCGATGCTTTTCTCGCCGCCGGCCGGATTGGTCCATCCGGCAGGGTGATCGGGGTGGACATGACCCGGGAGATGGTTCAGAAGGCCCAAGCGAATGCGGAAAAGCTCCAACTCTCAAACGTGGACTTCCGGCTGGGGCAGATCGAGAAATTACCCGTCCAGGACCGCTCTGTGGATGTGGTCATCTCGAATTGCGTGATCAATCTATCCATTGACAAATCCGCCGTGTTCGGGGAGATCTATCGAACCTTGAAGCCGGGGGGGCGTATCGTAATTTCAGACATTCTGAGCTACGGCGCTATCCCTGAAGAGATCCGGAACAACCCGGCCGCCTATACCGGCTGAGTGTCGGGCGCCATTTCACCCGATGAGGTGAAAAAAATTCTGTCAGACTTGGGATTTCAGGAGATCGCCGTCACGGCCAAGGAAAAAAGTGAAGAGATTATCCGGCAGTGGAATGTCGCTGCGGATGCGGAGAAGGCGGTCTTTTCCGCTTACATAGAGGCTGTAAAGCCCAATCAATGAAAGGAGGGCGAACAATGGCTGAAGAGTGTTGCACCCCTGGCGGTAATATCATGATACTGAGTTGCTCCGGCTGTTCAAATGTAGGTCAGATAGCCAATCAGACTGCGGTGGAACTGACAAAGGAGGGCTTCGGTAAGATGGCATGCCTTGCTGGAGTGGGCGCCCATTTAAGCGGTTTTGTGCAATCGGCCAGGGATGTGGATCAAATGGTGACGATCGACGGGTGTTCGGTCGGTTGCGCCAAGGCTGTTTTGGAACAGGCCGATGTTCCCCTGAAAGGATATGTGGTAGTTACAGATTTAGGGATCGAGAAGAACAAGGACTTGAATTTAAATCAGAAGGACATCAACAGGACGAAGGAAGCGGTGAGGCAGGCCAGCGGTCCGGCTCAGCCGAAAAGATCCGCAAAATGTTGCTGCGGCTAAGCTATTCGGTCCCCATCCCTTATCCCTCCTGCCAAGCGAGGGAAAGCACCTGAGTCATTATATTTCTCCCGCTTGACGGGGGGGAGGCTCAGGCGGGAATGGGAAGGTCTCAACTTGTCACTAACAGCCGGGCGCCTGAATTAGAAATTTGAATCCGGAGTCCGGCAGGTTCCAAGACGGAGGGAAATTGAAAAAGAATTTTATTGTCATCGGAGCGGCCGTGTTCGTCGTTCTTGCCGGGGCCGCGCTCTTTTATTTCTTGTTTGCAGAGGGATCGTCCGGAAAAGCGCTTGCCAGCGTGAACGGCGAGAAGATCACGGTTGATAAGTTCCTCCAGGAGATAGAAAAGATCCAGGAACCCACCAGGGGCATGGTCAAGGAAAACCCGGCCGAGTTCCTTGACATGCTGATCATGAAGGCACTCCTGCTTCAGGAGATAAGGAAACAGGGTGTTCAACCCGGCAACGACGAAAATGCGCAGGAAACGGTGATTCAGGAATTCCTGCAAAAGAAGTTCTCCTCTCCGCCGACTGTGAGCAGCGAAGAACTCGGCGCCTTCTATGAAACCCACAAGGAGAGCATGGAAGGAAAGACCCTGGAAGAGGTCGCTCCCCTGATCGAGCAGTTCATACAGCAGCAAAAGCAGGAAGAGGAGTACCTGCGATTCGTTCAGGGAATCCGCGACAGGGCGGCTATCGAAATCAACCAGGAACGCCTCCAGACACTGGCGGTCAAACCGGCCGATACCGCCACGAATACGGCTGAAGACCTCACCAGAGCCCTCCAGAGCGGAAGGCCGGTCCTGGTCGATTTCGGGTCGAATTCGTGCATCCCCTGCCGACAACTCAGGCCAATCCTCCACGAAATCAAAAAGGAACAAGAGGGGAAGCTGGAAGTTCTGGTGATCGATGTCTACAAAAACCAGAACCTCTCCAGCGAGTACCGCATCCAGCTTATCCCGACCCTTGTCTTCTTTGATTCAAAAGGAAAGGAGATGTTTCGCCATCAAGGCTTCAAGCCCAAAGCGGCTCTCATGGAAGAACTCAAGAAGATAGGAATAAGCTGACCGGGTTTCCTGGCACACTTGTGAGACTGCAGGAAAGACGGGAGAGATGAATGAGAACAGGGCAAGGAAATGTGCCGCCACGTGGGTTTCATGAGCGAGTCTGCGATTGTTTCGCAATTCCGGAAAATGGGCGTCAATCTGTAGTGGAAATCGGGAGAGGTTCTTATGCTTGAGTCGTTTTTCCTTACGGTCAGCGAATGGATTGCAGCAGGCACAGCCATAGCAGCAGTCGGGTGTTTCTTGTGGGGCATGATCAGTGTCGTGTTCAGCCCCTGCCATCTGGCATCCATTCCCCTGATCGTAGCCTATGTCGGAGGACAGGAGAAGGCGGTTCAACCCAGAGAAGCCGGATTTTACTCGGTAGCTTTTACAACAGGACTCTTCATCACCATAGCTCTCGTGGGAATCGTGTGCGCTCTGCTGGGACGGATGTTGGGCGACGTTGGGAATTACTGGCAGGTCCTGGTGGGTCTCGTCCTGATCTGGGTTGCCCTTGGAATGCTGGGTGTTGAAAAGTGTTCCATGTCCGGGAGCCTGCTCTATCGACTGAATTTCAGAGGATTGCCTGGAGCTTTCGGGCTCGGCCTTGGATACGGGATACTATCCGGCACCTGCACATTCGGGTTCATCGCCCCCATCCTTGCCGTAATCACTGTCCAGAAAGAGCTTGCCACAGGGATCCTCTTTATCTTCCTGTTCGCCGTCGGCCATTGCCTGCCCATCGTCGTGGCAGGGAGTTCCACGGCTGCGGTGAAGAAGGTGATGGAGAACAGCGCCTGGCAGGGCGCCGGCGGATGGTTCCGTAAGGGAGCGGGGGCAATGATTGTTATCCTGGGAGCCTATTTCATCATCAATCCATTTTTCACGGGGGCATAGCATTTATCTCACAGGGCGCACAGAGCGAGTTGGGATTCGAGTCGACGGCCGGAACCGATACGCCGCTGATTGTCTGTGCTCTGAAAAGTAGAGTGTGACTTCATGGTTGCATAAGCACCAAGGGCAGTGACCTTGTAGTAGTTGCGCAGGCCGCATGGATTATTGGAAGAATTTATTGGTAATTCTTGCTGGGAAGTGCGCACCTCGATCTCACTGCGGATGAATTCCTGTAGGATGGGGAGAGCGAAGCGAAACCCATCCTACGAACCCCAGCTTTTTGTAACGTTAGGGTTGATTCACGGTGGAGACAAATCCATGTTGCTGGAAACTTACACCAAAGAAATCTTCAGGCCCGAATGCAATCCCAACTTCCAGTCACTCCACTGCATTGCCCATCTGGACCAGGATGTGGCAGAGGCCCTGCCATATCTGAATGCGACCCTGGGAGGTTTCGAATACCTGAAGGATCCGCCTGCAGTGACCTTCCGGATACACGGCAAGATCATCACTGTGCATCCGCGCGAAATCGCCGTCAACGCGCTCAGAGATGAGGAAGAGGCGGACAAGATCCTCGAATGGCTGAAACGGGAGATCAACGAGGCATGGGACAAAAGGGGTGAGATCGAGCCACGGTACGAGGGATCGCCGAAACCGAAGATCCTTGAGATTCTGAAGCTGCTGCCCAAAACCAACTGCCGGCAGTGCGGTGCGCCCACCTGCATGGTCTTTTCAACCCTTGTGGCACAGGGGATAAAAGGGCCGGAGAACTGCCCGATCCTGAGTCATGAGGACAGCAGGAGACTCAGGGAGTATATGGCACAATTCTCCCTGGATGAGTAACCATCCAGGGGAAAAATACATCAGAGACAATGGAGGTATGAAAAATGTCTGAGCAACGTCTTCTGGCTGAATGGTTTCCCGAATTCGCAGAGCAACTGGACAAGATGGACGAACTTTACAGAGAGATGAGAACGATAGATGAAAAAACATATCAGTTCATATGTTTTGCCTTATCGATCAAGGCGCGATCAAAGCCCTGTGTGCTGAAACACTTCATGGGTGCGCTGGAAGCGGGCGCGACGGTGAAGGAACTCGCTTACATATTGGCCCTGACCATGCGGGAAGCCGCCGGCGGGGACGACTGCTGGACCCATGATGCGATCGGCGACTGGAAGACCTTGATTGCAGAAGGATTGAAAAGTTCGGAGTGCTGCAAAAGGTAGATTCCGAGGAGAAGCGGTCCACATCTCTGGTGTAGTGCGTCTAACGCTCCTTTACATTTCAGGAGATTTCCTGTTCCCGTGAGAGGCGCCGACAGGGAATCCAGGGAACCGGTGCCTCGTTAAGAGCACAAAGGAAACGTAATGGCTCAGGAAATGACCGTCCGCAAAAAACTTTCATTTCTAGACCGGTTCTTAACCTTATGGATCTTCCTGGCGATGTTCATAGGGGTAGGAGGAGGTTACCTCTACCCCGGCATCCGGGAGGTGATAGGATTTTTCCAGGTCGGCACGACCAATATCCCCATTGCCATAGGTCTGATCCTCATGATGTACCCGCCTCTTGCGAAGGTGAGATACGAGCAGATGGGACATGTGTTCCGAAACTTCAAGGTGCTCGCCCTCTCCCTTGTACAGAATTGGGTGATCGGTCCAATCCTCATGTTTTTGCTGGCTGTCGCATTCCTCTCCGGGTACCACGAATACATGGTGGGGCTGATTTTGATCGGTCTTGCACGGTGCATCGCCATGGTCATCGTCTGGAACGATCTTGCCGAGGGGGATAGAGAGTATTGCGCAGGGCTCGTGGCCTTTAACTCTGTTTTCCAGGTAATTTTCTTCTCCATTTACGCATATATCTTCATTACCGTTCTTCCCCAGTGGATCGGATTGAAAGGGGTGGCTGTCGATATCTCGATAGGGCAGATCGCGGAGAGCGTCTTCATCTATCTTGGCATCCCCTTCATCGCGGGCGTCCTCAGCCGCATCATAGGGCTCAAGACCATGGGTCGGCAATGGTATGAAGAGAAGTTCATCCCCAAGATCAGCCCAATCACGCTGATCGCCCTGCTTTTCACGATTGTCGTCATGTTCTCCCTGAAAGGCGAATACATCGTCCAGTTGCCGCTGGACGTGGTCCGGGTGGCGATTCCCCTGTTCCTGTACTTTGTGATCATGTTCTTTGTCTCATTCTATCTTTCCATGAAAGTTGGGGCCACTTATGAGCAGTCTACCACGTTGAGCTTCACCGCAGCGTCCAACAATTTCGAGCTGGCCATTGCGGTCGCGGTGGCAGTCTTCGGGATCGACTCGGGCCAGGCCTTTGCCGCAGTGATCGGCCCCCTGCTGGAGGTGCCGGTGCTGATCAGCCTCGTCAATGTGGCCCTGTGGTTCAAGCGAAAATACTTTCCTTATACAGTGGCAACCCTTACAGGCGTCTGCCATGTGACCTGTGAGCAATGAAGAAGCAACAGTTCCGCCACCAAGACACAAAGGCACAAAGAAAAGGTATGACCTTGTAGTTCAGTACGTCAGTAACTGACAATTGAGAGGAAAGCTGTCATGAGACAACACGTAACGATAAGGGGGATCCTCTTCTGCATGGTGCTCCTGGCTTCAATTTCCGCAACCGCTCAGGAAATCCGAAAGCCGAAGGTATCTTTGAAAGGGCATACATACGATTTCAAGGAAGTGATGGAGGGAGAGGTCATCAGCCATACATTCACCATTTCCAACAAAGGAAATGAGGAACTGAAGATCCTTCGAGTCAAAGCCGGGTGAGGGTGCTCTGCGGCCGTGTTTGATCCGGCCATCCCTCCCGGCGGCGAGGGAAAAGTGACCCTGACCGTGCGAACCCAAGGCTACAGTGGAGCCAAACAATGGGGCGCAGGTGTTTTTACGAACGATACAAACTTTAAAGAGATCAGTCTCACAGTAAAGGCATTCGTAAAGCCTTTGCTGACCGTCACTCCATCGCATGTCAAATTCGACTCTTTTCCGGAAGAGATCGCCACCCGCGAGGTCGAGATCAAAGCTGAGACCGAAAGGCCGCTCACGCTGTCACCCGTCCATTTCACTCTCGGAGAGCAGCTGACTTATCGCATCGAGGTGATCGAGAAAGGAAAGCGGTTCAAGGTCGTCTTTCACACTATCCCTGGTGGATCCGGTAGATTTCACGGGTTCCTCAATCTCCAAACAGGCTACCCGGAGAAGCCTGAGATCAGGATCCGGATAATGGGGAATCCCCCGGCTACGCGGAGATCCTCATAAGGACTCGTACAAATAGAAAACTGGACTATGAAGACCATGACAGGGAAACAGGGAATAATCTGGCGAAGGGCTCTCCTCCAGACATGTTCCGTAGGGCTTCTGGCGATTGCCATAGGGCTGGCGGTCAATCAGCTCCGCGCCGATCGGTTGCCCCTGATAGGCGACTGGTCCCCTGAAGGCCTACTTGCAAAGGACATGGTCGTTACCCTGGAGGAAGCAAGAGGATTCTGTGAAAGCAGGAGCGCAGTCTTCGTGGACGCGCGCTCATTCGACGATTACCGGGAAGGACACATCCTCTGTGCTCGCAATCTTCCGCTGAAGGATGTGGATGAGCGCTTCGAGTCTGCCATGTCCGGTATTCCCCTGGAGGAGACAATCGTTGTTTATTGTGACGGAGAGGAGTGTTCTCTAAGCGAAGAGCTTGCAAAGGAGCTTTATTTCAGGGGCTATGAGAACGTCAAGGTCCTGGTCAACGGCTGGAGCCGCTGGGTAGAGGCTGGGTTCCCTACTGAAAAAGGCTAGAGGATAAACATGGCAAGACAAGGTTTTTCGAGCAGCATCCTTCTTCCCTGGTGTGCCCGCCTGATCTTGGGGGCAATCTTCATCTATGCCGCCATTGACAAAATCCTCCACCCGGAAGCCTTCGCAAAGGCGGTGTACAATTACCAGATCCTCCCTCATGCCTTCATCAATGCGACCGCTATTGTGCTCCCATGGCTGGAGCTGATCCTCGGCGTCTTTCTCACAGTGGGATTGTTTCGCGAGGGCAGCGTGGGACTTGCCACACTTCTTCTGCTCGTTTTTCTGGGCGCCATGGCGTTCAATCTGGCGCGCGGCCTGAATATCGAATGTGGCTGCTTCAGCTCCGGCAGTGGCTCCTCCGGGGTCCACATGGGATGGTACTTCCTGAGAGACGCGCTTTTCCTCATCCCGGCACTTTATCTATTTGTCATCACATTCCTGAGGAGGAATTGGAGGTACGCATGACCAGGGGAGCTCCGGAACGCACGAGGCTGCCCAGGGTGCGGAGCAAACGCGGAGCATTCTGAAAGCCAATGTTTGACACATGGGTTTATATCTTGGGGAACCGATCATGGCCGTTTTTAACTTCATCAATCGCTTTTTGATTCAAATTCTGCTGGTTGTCATCGTTGCCGGGCTCATTCTCGGGTCCGCCTTTCCACATCTGGGCTCTACCTTGCAGGCTTTGTACACGGCTTGCCTGTTCGTCATGCTGTATCCAATGATGATAGGAATAAAGCTGGAGGAAGTGGCGGGAGCAGCCCGACGGATCGGCTTTATTACAATTGCGATGTTGTTGAACTATCTTCTGTCCCCTTTGGCTGCAGCGGGGTTGGCCAAGTTTTTCCTTGGATCCTATCCGGATTTTGCCGTGGGCATGATCCTGACAGGTGTGGTTCCCTGCGCGGGTATGATCGTCGCGTGGACAGGTATGGCCGGCGGCAACATGTCCTTGGCGCTGGTGATCACTGTTCTTAGTTTTTTGGCAGGCATCGTGCTGATTCCGGTTTGGATGCTGGCCCTGGCCGATGCATACGTGCCGGTAGACGCCTGGGGAATGCTGAAAACGATTCTGATGGCCATCGTCATTCCGCTGATACTCGGAAACATCACTCGTGTCGGGCTGGTCAGGTGGAAGGGGCCGAAAAGGTTTATGGAGTTGAAGCCGGTTTTCCCTGCAATTTCCGCCCTGGGCATGTATGCCGTTTTTTTCATCTCCATGAGCGCCGAGGCCCATACGCTGGTTCGTCATCCGGAATATCTGCTGATCATCGCCCTTCCTCTGATTATCCTGTACGCAATACTGTTCTGCACGGCCGTGCTCTGTTCCCATCTCGGGAGAATGAATTATGCGGACATGGTGGCTTTGACCTATGGGGTTGGCGGAAAGAATATCTCCATTGCTTTGGCATTGGCGGTTCTTTTCTTTTCTCCTTTGACCGTAATGATCATCGCCATCAAGCCTCTGATCCAGGTGCTCTTCATGGCTGGATTTTACCGATTTTCTCGCCGCATCAAAGGAGTGTGGGAGGGGACCGTGAATGGTGGATCGAAAGCAGATAATGCCTTAACGACCGTTGGGGAGCCGGTAAACACCGGATCCGCAAAAGGGCAAATATGACCGCGAAGAGCCTCCCCATGGGATGATGCTGTGTGGAAACAGTTTGCTGGTGATGATTTTTTCCGGTTTATATATTGACCGCCGTTATAATAGTTGCTAATATAGCGACGGTGAACACATGAAAAAGATCTCCTCCAACGATCTTAGAGACCCGGATTACTGGAAATCGTTGATCAATATTGGTCTCACGAAGCTCCTCATCCTTAAGGTCCTCTCAAAAGGCCCCAATCACGGGTACGGCATCCTGAAAGAGCTGGAATCCCTGACAGGCGGCTGTTGCGTTCCCACCTTCGGAACGATCTATCCCAACCTGAAGGAGCTCACGCGAAACGGTTACGCGGAGGACAGTGAAGATAAGCAGCTCAAGGGAGGCCAAAAAAGACGGGTCTATACACTTACCCCGCTCGGGATCGAAGTTTACAAAGTGGCGCTGGAGGCGTGGCGCTCCACCATTCCCTATATCTATAAGGCAGTAGAAAGTGATGATCTCGTCTTCATAGAAGATATTAGAAAGCGGTTGTCGAAGTAGCTGCTCACTGGTAGCTGGAAAAGAGACTCCATGTTTGCCCTGAACAATTTCGTCACTGCCGGGAAGTTCTTTCTGATCATCGCCGGTGAGCTTGTCCTGATCTTTGTCGCTGTTTCTTTTATTGTCGGCCTTCTGATGGAGTACCTTCCCCCTTCCCGCATCAGGGATTTTCTCTCCAACAGGATGACATGGGTACAGTACGTGCTGGGCGCCGGTCTTGGGGCTGCGACCCCTTTCTGTTCCTGCTCGACGGTTCCCATAACGGCAGGCCTGCTCAAGGGAGGCGTGCCCTTTGGTCCCACCATGTCCTTTCTCTTTGCATCGCCGGTCCTCAACCCGATCATTATCGCACTGGTGCTTTCGCTCTTTGGGCTCCAGGTGACCATGGTCTATGTAGCAGTGACCTTCCTGGGGTCCATGGGGATCGCGGCCCTCTTGTCGAGAATGGGAATGGCGAGAGAGGTCAAGCCTCCGGTAACCCTTCAAACGACCTCATGCTGCGGGGAGAGTGCAAAACCGGAACCGGCCCTGGTGAGCATCCAGACCCCTGCTGCCGCCTGCTGCTCCTCTCGGGCAGCCCCTTCCCTAGCGGCCTTCCCCATGACCCGGGCGGCCGGCGGGTGCTGTTCACCGCCCGTTGTGGCTGCTGCGCCATCGCAGTCCTCGTGCTGTGAGGTCAGCTTCGATACCACCCCTGACACTCATCCTTTCAAGGAGAAGATGAAGAATGCATCGCTTTCTGCATGGGTTACATTCAAGGGCGTCTTCTGGTATCTTTTGCTTGGGGCGGGCATCGGTGCATTTATCTATGGCTTTTTCCCGCAGGATATTGTCGTAAGAGTCGCTGGTCCCGGGAATCCTTTTTCCATTCCTGTCGCAGCAGCCCTTGGAGTCCCCATGTATATCCGGGCGGAGACCATCATCCCCATCAGCGCCGCTCTCGTAGAAAAAGGCATGGGCCTGGGGACCGTCCTCGCCCTCATTATAGGCGGCGCAGGTGGGAGCATTCCGGAACTGATCATCCTCGGTTCGATGTTCAAGAAGAAATTGGTTCTTGCCTTTGCGTTGAACGTTTTCCTGGTCGCCATCGTTGCGGGATTTCTGGTTGACTGGTTGATATACAAGTAGTGTGGCGTCTCACGATACCTTGACTGAGAATGTCATTTCCAACGAAATGAGAAATCTTTCGGCCCGAACGAATCCCCACCCTGATGAGAAAACGTAAGGATGGGATCAAATTTTTGTGACAACCGGTTACCGATCGGTTGCATCTTTTGAGAGCGGTAAGCTATTGATAACGAACACTGTAGAGGAGATTCAGATGGACAAGAGAAAGAATGATAACGCTGCACCGGCGGAGAGTGGTTGCGATTGCGCATCCTCATCCTGTTGCGAAACGCCCAATCTTATAACGACAATCGGTCAAGTCGCTCATGAGGGGGTGACGAGGGAGCTTCCGGCGATCAGGAAAGTCTTGAATATCGATCTGATCGTGATTGACCTGAAGACCTGCCAACGCTGTGTCCCGACGGGCGATCAATTAGGGACCGCCGTGCGCCTCCTTGCCCCGGTGGCGGATGCTCTTGGAATCGATCTGAGACATCGTGAAATCGTGGTAGAGACGCCGGAACAAGCCAAGGAACACGCACTGCTAAGCTCGCCCACGATACGGCTCAACGGGCGGGATATCGATCAGGACATCCGGGAGTCGCTCTGCGAGTCCTGCGGAGATCTGACAAACAATAACACCGCCGTTGACTGCCGCGAGTGGCATTACCGTGGAAAAGTTTACTTTGCCGCACCGCTGCCTCTGCTGATCGAATCGATCATGGGCGCCATGCTGAACATTGACACGCCCCAGGTTGTTCCGTCTCCCCTCGAAGAATTGCCTGAAAACCTGCAAAGGTATTTCAATGATAAGAAGCAAACTGCAGGGTGTTGTTGACAGCACAGCTCGCTTTTACCGTTCAAGCTGCATACCCCATGTAAGCGCAGAGAAGTGATACGCCGTCCGTGTTCCCGGGCGGCAAAAATATCGGGTAGATTGGCCCGGAAAAAGGAGCATGAGATGAGCATCAAGCTGCATCTTCCGAGTCGGTTTTATTACCTCTATGAAGGCAGAGATGTGCTCGAAGTAACAGGGAAAACCGTTGCCGAATGTCTGGATGAGGTCGTACGCATCATCCCCATAATGAAAAAGGCCTTCTCTTATGCGTCGGGGGCGCTGGACCCGCATATCAAAGTCCTGGTCAACCAGGAGCGCGTCGGTAGGGAAGGGTTGGAAAAAAAAGTGAACGATGGCGATGAGATTCATTTCGTGCTCGGAACCGCCTGATGACGTGGAGGAGGAGACGGCTAGTTAGCCGTCCGACACGGGATCCCTCATTGTCTTCCCTGATCTGTGTGCATCTGTGAAATCTGTGGATAGCATTACCGAAGAATCCAGGCATGAGCAAGCGAGCAATGCCGGCGGCATGTTTCGTTTTGTCGCGGGCCGCAGAATCCTTTTTGACAGGTTTGCCGAACTCGAAATCCTGCGCGGACTAGATAGGGATGTTCTGTGGGTTGGTCACCTCATAGGAGTCATGATAAGGAGCAAACATGTCTATTCCAGTAATTCAGGGTACAGGTTCCTGCTGCGCACCGGCGGCAAAGGGCATCCGTTCGCTCGTTTTTCCGGACGGTTCACATGTCGGGGTGAATGGGCTGGACGCCCTTTTTGAAGAAGCCTGCAGGGAAGGAAAAGCCCCCGACCCGTCTGTAGCAGCGGACATGGTCGCCCGACTCTCCAAACGCAATTACATCCCTGATTCGGCCTTGTCAGAATACGAAGAGGCGGTTTTCAGGGAATATCAGAGATTCGTGAAGGCAAAAGAGAGGCGTTAGGGTCTCCATGGGAGGTTCGTATGTCACAGCATAAAGAGGATGCGACGAAGAATCCGAAGGACATGTCCAAAGGGGCAGAAGTCATCGCACATGATGACGAAAAGGGGTGAAAGGACGGGTGAGCCTACCCCCCGCCGCCAGTTCGCCGGCACATACTTACCTTTTCTGATGATATACAGGTCGGAGTTGTTGGTCTCGACGAGATCATGGCCGAGCTTTGCTCTGAGGGCAGAAAGCCGACCGATGAGGTCGCGGAAGAGATCATCGAGAGGCTGGAGGCAAAAGGGAACCATATCCCCTCCTCGGACCGTGCCCGCAGAGAGTACGCTTATGTCCTGCTGAAGGAATACAGAAAGTACATTAAAGATCAGTCCGACAGCGGCCGGTAGCGGATTGAGAAATGGAGCTCAATCATGAACCATTGTATGACTGAATTCAAGGAGGTCCTCTCTATTGGCCAAAAAAGATGCCCGCCGACCACAAAACCCGGTTCAAAATGTGTCCAGGGAGCCTCAGAAAACGGTGAAGACGACCAGTGTGATTTTCATTTCATTCTTCTCCGTTCTTTTTGGATTCGCCTTGGGAGTCTGGGTGATGAATCACCTGGCGACCAGGGAAAATCCGGCTGCAAAAGACGCTGAGAGTCAAACCCAGCTACTGCAATCGAGGCTGCAAAAGAATCCGAACGACCTCAATGCCCTCATTGGACTGGGAAACATTTACTTTGACAATCACCGGCACCAGGCGGCCATCGATGCCTATTCCAAGGCTTTGACGATCGACCCCAAGAACCCTGATGTCAGGACCGATATGGGGATCATGTATCGGGAATTGAAACAGTTCGACAAAGCCCTTGACACCTTCCGCCGAGCGGCCCAGGACGATCCTGCACACCTCAACAGCCGGTTCAACATGGGAATCGTCTTGAAATACGACAAGAACGATCTTCACGGCGCCATTCAGGCGTGGGAGGAATTCCTGAAGGTGGCGCCGGCCGAGGATGCGAGAACGATCATGGTGCTCATGGAAATCGACGCCATGAAAAAGTCCCTTCCAACCAAATAGACACGACAGAAAGTGAAAACTAACGAGGAGAGGTGATAAGAAAGGCGGAACGTGGACAATCCTCTGCCCGACCCAAGCAATAGAATCCCTTCAGTCCCCATACCGGGGTTTTGAAGCCAGTCCGTATTTCTTCATCCAGCGCCATAAAGTGGAGATATTTGCCGGGCTTTGCGCGGAAGGAAGAGCCGCGAACCGAGAGACTGCCGACGAGATCATGAACAGATTGGAGGCCAAGGAGAACTATATTCCTTCCTCGGAGAGTACGCGTCGTGAGTACCGCCATCTCCTGCTGAAAGAATACCGGGGGTATATAAGCAGCCGAGCCGACAAGGGAGCGAAATAGGCATCAGACTACCTTGTGACGCAGGTCTGCATGTGAAAGGAGTTTTCCCTTTAATGACTATTTGACAGTCAATATGCAATCTTTTCGTTACCGCGTGCCGCCGGCACGGGGCCTTGTGCCTCAGCCGCATCCGGTGGTTCCAACCGACTCACCGGCCTTTTTCATTCTTTCAAGGAAGCGCTGCCACCATCCCTTGCGGGGCTTTTCAGTGGGTATGGAAGAGGACTTCTTTTCCATGGAACTCAATTCCTCCCGTTCCAGAAATTCACTCAGTGTAGATCGTCAAACCACTCAAGCGCGAAAACCGCACGATCCTCTTAAACAATAAGGCAGTGCGGTTCGACACGCAAGGGGTTTCTCTGGGTGCTCCCCCTCTTTCAAAGCTCTTCCCTCTCCCTCGCTCACCAATCTAGAAACAATTCAGAACACAACACTTTGTTGACAGGAGAGAATCTTCAGCCATATTGTTCCATAGGAAGTTCCATTGAGAGGAGGACGAGTGGGATGGCTGAAAAGGTCAGGATTCTGTATCTGTGCACCGGCAATTCATGCAGAAGCCAGATGGCGGAAGCGTTTACAAACACTCTGAAGAAGAATGAATTCGAGGCCTATTCCGCTGGAGTGTCCCCCAAGGGAGTAGATCCGAGAGCGATCAAGGCTATGGCAGAGATAGGGATTGACATATCTGGACAGAGATCAAAGGATTCAACCGAATTTCGCGGATTGGAATTCGACTTCGTAGTTACCCTTTGCGACAATGCCAGAGAAGCATGCCCTTATTTCCCGGCCAGGACAAGGGTCATGCACCGGGGGTTCGATGATCCGCCGAAGCTGGCTGCTTCATCCGGGAATGAAGAAGAGGCAATGGTTCATTACCGTCGCGTACGCGATGAGATCAAGGCCTTTGTGGAAAGCCTGCCGGATGAGTTGAAGGAAGAACAACCCTGATGAATAAACTTATACGATACTGGATTGAACGCCTCGGGAGCGCCGGAAGTCTCGATGTGGATACGCCTGATGAGAGATTGCGCAAAGCAATCCTGGTATTTCTGGCGAGCATTTACTGCATAGCAGGACTCCTATGGGGGATGGCGTATCTGGCCTTGGGCTTGGCGCTGCCTGCGCTGTTCCCGCTCGGCTATTCCCTGATGTCCGGAGCGAGTCTTTATGTATTCTTCAGGACAAAGCTCTTTCGATTCTTTCGATCCGTTCAGCTGCTGCTCATCCTTCTTTTGCCCTTTTTGGTCCAGTTCAGCTTGGGCGGATTCGACGCCTCCGGCACGGTGATGATCTGGTCCATCCTGGCCCCCATCGGCGCGCTCATGTTTGCAGGAACGGGCCAGGCCCTGCGCTGGTTTCTTTCTTACCTTGCACTTATGATCGTCTCAGGGATGCTCGGAGGGAAACCCGCAGCGGAAGTCACCCCTATTCCTCCGTTGATCAGGACAGTATTCTTCATTATGAACCTCGGAGGTGTCTCCATCATATTTTATGTGCTTCTGCAATACTTCGTGCGGGAGCGGGAACAAGCCATGGCGGTGCTGGATATGGAACATCACAGGGTGATTCGAGAAAAGGAGCGGCTAGACAAGATCAAGAACGTCATGGCAAATTTTGTTCCGGAAACGATGAAAAGCATCATCGAAAAAGATCCGGAGAAGGGTTATATGGATAGACATGTCCAGGATGCAACCATCTTTTTTCTGGACATCGAAGGCTTTACCACCCTCTTGCACACCTATTCCATGGAAAGGGTCAACCGGGTCATCGAAGCCTATTTCTCTTCCTTTTATGACATTATCCAGAGATATGGAGGGGACATCAATGAGATGGCAGGAGACGGGATGATGGTCATCTTTATGGAACGCGATCCCTTCAAACGATCTCATAATGCGATCAAGGCAGCGTTGGAGATTCAAGAACACTGTCTCAGCGTGTCAGAAGAAAACAGAGACAACGGCCTCTTTCCTATTCAGGTGAATATCGGCGTCTGTTCGGGTGAGGTGCATATCGGGCCCACCAAGATGACCGGGACCGGTGGAGATCGGTGGACGTTCACAGCATCAGGCGCTGTCACAATAATGGCGGCGCGGCTTTGTGACTATGCTCAGGGTGGGCAGATTTTGGTGGGAAAAGGAACTGCGCGCCGGATCGAGAACGCCTTCCATCTGACCCTGGTCGGAAGAGTCGAATTGAAAAATTTCAAAGATCCGGTGGAGGTCTATCAGGTCACAGCCTGATAAGAGACGGATGAGACGTCGCGCTCACTTTTCAGGTCCAATAGCCAACCGATTCCATTCCTATGAACCGAAACGGTAGAATATCATGCTGATTATTGTTTCTGGGTCCAGCCCATCGGAATACAGATATGCCTCGCATCAGGCGCCGCATCTTTTATTAAGGCGTCTGCAGACATTCTTCGTTTGACTAAAACATGACATCTTCTTAGAATGCCGCGGCAATCAGGTCTATCAGAAGGGTTGAGATTCTGTGGGCATTCAGCGGGTCCGCTCCCGGATCCCTGCGAGCCACAACTCATCGTGGACGACACTCTGCCCGGTGGCTCTCTAGAGTGCACCATCTCCTACACCGCCCCTTTTGACCGATGTGACCGCGAAGACGGTTACGCCACTGCCCGGGCAGCCTTTGAGAGAAGGGGGGCTGAAATGATGGATACCAGCCGTTATGATGTGTCCGGCCTTATCGAAGCCCAATATCAACCGGGTTCCCGTGGGCGCGTGTTACGAAACCTGCTGGGAATCACCAGCAAACGCGAGATGGACGAGGCAGAGGCAAGAGAACAGAGACGGGCGCTGGAAGAGATATTGTCTGTTTATACTTCAGATCATCGTTTCATGGCCGCAGATATCTGCAGGATGCACAAGATATGGCTTCGCGGGATCTATGAATGGGCAGGGCGTTACAGACAGGTCAATTTGTCCAAAGGGGCCTTTCCTTTTGCCATGGCGGGAAGGATCCCCGATTTGATGGAGGGTTTCGAAAAGGGAGCATTGCAGCAATTTACCCCGTGCCTGTTTGCGACCCAAGCGGAAGTGGTTCACGCGCTCGCGGTAGTCCACACGGAACTGGTTCTCATTCACCCCTTCCGAGAAGGAAACGGCCGTCTGGCTCGCATGCTGACCATTGTGATGGCGGCGCAGGCCGGCTTGCCTCCCTTGGACTTCGGTCATCTGAAAGGGCGAAAGAAGCAGGAATACTTTCGGGCAGTACAGGCGGGGATGGATTACGATTACGCTCCGATGGAGGAGATTCTTACGGGCGTGATCGAGAGCACCTTGAGGCGACGCAGCCAGCCTTAGCTTTTCCTGTAACACCGAGTGCGCGGCAGGCTGCAGATCCGACGCCCTCGATGGCAGAGGAGGAGACGACAGAGCGGGTCAACCAGGCGTTTCGTTCCGCGGGATCCTTCAGATAGGGATTGGTCTCGATCAATGATGCTTTCTTGTTCTTTTTCATGCTTTATCCCGGTTTATACTTCACCCATGGAAATACTGGACTGATACTACAAGATTAAACAAACTCGATAGCATTGGCAAGAATTTCAGTGAAAACAGTTGAGCGGGTAAAATGATCCCATCAGTCCTCTCCAATCAGGTTCGAGAAGGTGTTGAGGATTTTCTGAAGACCACCTTCCCCGTTTCCACGCCGTTCTTTCCCGGGGTGATGGACCGGTTTCTGGGCGAATTTTCCTCCATCGCAATTCTACGACTCCCCCACAAAGGCGGCCGTTATGTCGATGGGATTAGGGTGATCAACAGAAAGTGGGATCAGTGGACTACGAGATTGCCCTGACACCGACCGGTCGTCTGGTTCTGAAAGAGGGAAAGGCGACTGAAACCGGCAAGCACGGGGCCTGGACGAGGAAGGTCGCCGAGGGGTTCTCCTCCTGCAGGGCGGCCGGTCTCTTTGCGCTCTCCGCCTCGACACCGGATAGCCCCATGTCCCCTTCCCTCTCCTTCTGGCGGGATTTCGCCTGCCGTTACCTGACCCTCCTTTGCCGCATACCCGAGTGTTCGGGAGAACTCATCGATCCCATCGATCCGCCGGAGTCTGTGGAGATCACGACACTGCTCCTGGCCGCCCCGCCCATGCAGGGCGGAGAATACCTGAACACCACACTCCTTCGGGAGATCTGGCTCGATCTGGACGGTTGGGTTCGAAAGGAGATCGCTTCCACCGGCGGGGGGCTTTCGGGCTGGCTGAAGCAGCGTGCTGCCCTCTGGCATCAGGTCGGGCGCGTCTGTTTTCATCTTGCCGAGAACAAGCGTGATCCGAAATTCCCTTTCGCCTTTCTGGCCACGTATGCGCCCCGTCTCTCAAGAGCGGGTCGAGTGCAATACCAGCCTCTTGGGAAAGCACTGCAGGAGTATGCCGGGAGTCGTAACAAGAAGGCGCTGATCAACCTTCTGTCGCCTGTGCATCTGGCATCAGAGAAGAGCCGGTTTATCAGGGAACTGGTCGACTCGGGCGAGGTGTTTTATTCCCAGGCATGGACACCTGAAGAAGCATACCGTTTTCTCAAGGTTGTCCCCGTTCTGGAGCAAAGCGGCCTTCTCGTACGGCTTCCGGACTGGTGGCGCAAACGTCCCCGGCCCCGCGTGGTCGTGACCGTGGGCGAGAAAGGCCACAGCCGCTTGAGCACGGATTCGATGTTGGACTTCAAGGTGGAGCTTGCCCTTGGCGAGGATCGGCTGACCGAGAAAGAATGGCGGCAGATCATGGAGGCCGATGAGGGGCTGGTGAATCTGAAGGGACAATGGGTGGAGGTCGACCATGAGAAACTCTCCGAGGCCCTTGCGCAGTGGAAAAGGGTGGAGAGCGAGGCAGGCGAAGACGGGATTTCCTTCATCGAAGGCATGCGTCTCCTAGCAGGGGCGCCTTCAGACCTTCGTCCGGGCGAACCATCGAAGCAAGAAGATCGTGAGTGGGCCTTTGTGAACGCCGGGAGGTGGCTCTCCGGAGTTCTTTCCGGCCTCCGCGATCCGGCGACTCTCGCTTCGTCCGGGCGGAACAACGGTTTTCGGGGCGAGCTTCGCCCTTACCAGGAGATCGGACACAACTGGCTGAGGTTCCTCTCCGGCCTGGGTCTCGGCGCGTGTCTGGCCGACGATATGGGGCTGGGAAAAACCATCCAGGTTCTCTCGCTGCTGTCAGCCCTTAAGCAGGCAAGAAAAGAGGCCGAGAAACCGTCGTTGCTCGTGCTGCCGGCGTCGCTTCTGGCAAACTGGAAGAGCGAGATGAAACACTTTGCCCCCACGCTCGATGCCTGCTTTGTCCACCCCTCCGAGGCGGGCAAGGGCGAAATCGAGGCCTTGGCCGCAAACCCTCAGCGTGGATTTGAAGGAAAAGATGTGGTCCTGACCACCTACGGGATGCTTTTGCGGCAGAAGTGGCTGATCGACCTGGAGTGGAGGATGGTCATCCTGGACGAGGCCCAGGCCATCAAGAACCCGGGCGCGGGACAGACAAGGGCGGTGAAGAAGCTCAGGGGCCACGCGAGAATCGCACTCACGGGGACTCCTGTGGAGAACCGGTTGTCGGACTTATGGTCCCTCTTCGATTTTCTCTGTCCGGGTCTCCTCGGGTCGACTAAGAAATTCAAGGAGTTCGTGAAGGGCCTTGAGCGGCGCGAGCAGGATCGATACGCGCCGCTCCGCCACCTCGTGCAGCCTTACATCCTGCGCCGGCTCAAGACCGACAAGAGCATCATTGCAGATCTCCCCGACAAGACCGAGATGAAGACATTCTGCGGCCTCACCAGGAAGCAGGCAGCGCTGTATGGTCGTTCCGTGGACGATCTGTCTCGCGCCCTGAGGGGGCTGGACGGGATGAAACGGCGGGGGCTCGTGCTGGCATATCTGATGAAATTCAAGCAAATCTGCAATCATCCGAGCCATCTCCTCGGCGACGGCATGTATGACCCGGCAGAGAGTGGAAAGTATGGCCGCATCCGGGAAATTTGCGAGGAGATCGCATCACGGCAGGAGAAGGCTCTCGTGTTCACTCAGTTCCGTGAGATGACCGAACCGCTCGCCGTCTTTCTCCGTGAGATATTCGGTTGTGAAGGGCTTGTGCTCCACGGCGGCACGCCGGTGAAGACGCGGAAGACTTTGATCGACGCATTCGACAGGGAAGAGGGCCCTCCCTTTTTCGTGCTTTCCCTCAAAGCGGGAGGCACCGGACTCAACCTCACCGCTGCATCCCATGTGATCCACTTCGACCGATGGTGGAACCCGGCCGTGGAGAACCAGGCTACGGATCGTGCGTTTCGCATCGGCCAGAAAAGAAACGTGGTTGTGCACAAATTCATCACAAGGGGAACAGTCGAGGAAAAAATCGATGCTCTCATCGAGGAAAAGAAGGATCTTTCCGACAACATCCTGAAGGCGGGCGCCGAAGCCATGCTGACGGAAATGAATGATGAAGAACTGCTCGATCTGGTGGCTCTCAACATCGAGAGAGCGAGCATATAGGAGGCGAAGATGAGTTGGTATGAATGGAGGCCTTACGTTCCGGTGGCGGTGAAACGCGCCCGCTCGCTGGGCAAAATGGAAAAGCTTCGAAAGAAGGGACTCGATATCCAACCCTTGGTAATCGGGTGCCGGGAGATCGCACGAACCTTCTGGGGCCGTGCCTGGTGCCATCACCTCGAGAAATTCAGCGACTTTGCCAACCGGTTGCCCCGGGGGCGCACCTATGTCCGCAACGGTTCCGTGTGCCATCTTGAAATCGCCGAGGGTGCGGTCAAGGCTTTGGTGAGCGGTTCTGAGTTGTACAATGTCGACATCACGATAAAGAAGCTCCCCGGGAAGAAGTGGTCGGATGTCAAGAACCGATGCGCCGGGCAGATCGGATCCCTTCTGGAACTGCTTCAGGGCAAACTTTCCAAAAGCGTCATGTCGGTCGTGACGGACCGCGATAAGGGCATCTTTCCGCTCCCCGCGGAGATCAGCCTCAAGTGCGACTGTCCGGACTGGGCAGTCATGTGCAAGCATGTGGCTGCGGTGCTTTACGGAGTTGGAGCGCGGCTGGACGAAAAGCCGGAGATGCTTTTCCTTCTGCGGGGGGTGGACCATGAAGACCTGGTCAGCGCCGAAATCGGCCTTGCGGTGGGTTCCGGCTCGGAGAGAAAAGCCGGGCGGAACCGCATCGCCGAGGCCGATCTATCGCAAGTGTTCGGGATCGAGATGTCTGATGAGGAAACAGAAGAGGTCGATGCGCCTAAGCTGCGTCACGGAAAAGCATCGGGGCCGAAGCATAAGTCGGCGGCTTCCGGCGCGGGGAGAAAAGGAGGCGGGGTGATCGCCAAACCAGGTAAGACAAAGGCAGGAAACCGCAAGGCGTCGCGCAGATTGCCTGCGATCTCATCAGGCGGCACAAAGGCTAAAAAAGGCTCGCATGTCATATCTAAAACCCGAGCCGTCACCGGCGGCGCTGTATCCGGGCTGCGCAAGAAGTTTAACATGTCACAAGGTCAATTCGCGCGTCTCCTTGGAGTAAGCATCCCCACGGTATGCAATTGGGAGAAAAAAGCGGGCGCCCTCAACCTTCGACCACGGACACGAGAGTTGTGGAGCGCTGTGGCGCACCTTACGAAGCGAGCTGCATGGAACCGGCTGTCCTGATCATAGTCTTCCTGGTTCGGCTCCTTCGCCTTAGTAGCGGTTCTGAAAATCCTAAACCCACGAAAGCCTTTGACTGATGCCAATGACCCCACATAGACCACCAACAGGTCGCGCGGCCGGACTTTTTGGCTTTCTTGCCTTGCAGCGCAGTACCGTCGGATTGCTGGCCATGGTGGTGCTGGTCGGCATGGGCGAGCGGATGGCCGAGCGATTTCTGCCCATATACATAATAGCCTTGGGGGGTGGCGCACTGGCAATCGGCCTGCTGCAAGCCATGGACAACCTGCTGTCTGCCCTTTACAGCTTTCCGGGGGGATATTTATCCGACCGTCTCGGAACCAAGAAGTCGCTTTTGATCTTCAACATGGTGGCTATGGCCGGCTTTGCCCTGGTGATCCTGATTCCTGCCTGGCAGGCAGTGCTCGCCGGGGCGGTGCTCTTCATCTCCTGGTCGGCCATATCGCTGCCGGCCACCATGAGCCTGATCTACAAGGTGCTCCCCAAGAACAAACGCACCATGGGTGTGACCATGCATTCGCTGGTGCGGCGCATCCCTATGGCCCTTGGACCTTTGGTCGGAGGACTTTTCATCACCATTTGGGGCGAGCGCGATGGGGTTCGCCTCGCCTTTGCGGCCGCTCTGGTCATGGCCGTGGTGGCGCTGCTGCTTCAGCAGCGGATGATCGCGGACGACAGGCCGGATCGGTTCTCTCCGGACGCTTGCGGGCTGAGGCCGGAAAAAAACCCGCTGAAGATTCTCAGACTGATGAACCCGGCCATGAAAGGGCTGCTTGTCTCCGACATCCTTATCCGCTTCTGCGAGCAGATCCCCTATGCCTTCGTCGTGGTCTGGGCCATGAAAACCATCGCCGAACCGGTATCCGCCGTCCAGTTCGGGCTTTTGACGACCATTGAAATGGCCACGGCTGTGCTGGTCTATATCCCTGTGGCCTATCTGGCCGACCGCAGCGCCAAAAAGCCTTTTGTGCTCATCACCTTTATCTTCTTTACCCTTTTCCCCCTGGTGCTTCTCTACAGCCGATCGTTGGAATGGCTGGTGGCGGCCTTCATCCTGCGCGGTCTGAAGGAGTTCGGAGAGCCGACACGAAAGTCCTTGATCATGGATCTCTCGCCCGATAGCTGCAAGGCAGGCATGTTCGGGCTCTACTACCTGATCCGGGACGTGGTGGTCTCCTTTGCCGCTCTGGGGGGAGCATTCCTCTGGCAGATCAGCCCCCAGACGAACCTTTTCACCGCCTTCATCTTCGGGATCATCGCCACCGTGGGATTTGCGATTTTCGGGAAGGATTCGGCTGAAACACCGGGGATAGAGCACCCTCAGCCGAGAGTCTACTCCAAAAGAACACGTTAAAAATCGTGACCTTTTCGGAGAAGACTATCCCGTGCCCGGTCCCACCGCATGTTATGTGGATCAATGACTCAGGACGCTAGAAGTCATACAAGAAGCGTGCGATGAAAGTGTCTTCGCTGTCCAAACGTTCGTCCTGGACAAGGATGTCTTCGTCGAACCAGGCATGATCAAAGTTGAACTGGAAGCGGATGTGCCTGTTGGGATACCAGTTGAGACCAAGGGTAATCGACTTCGCATCGTCCGTGCCCCTGGCCAGCCCCAGGTCGAGAAGCCCTCTGTCTGTTCTCAAAGTCTGATAACGGCCTACGACCTGCCATGATCCCCAGCCACCATTGGCGGGATCGAACACATTGAGTGGTTTGATGGCGAAGTCGCGCGGCGCGTCCTCTCCGGTCAACACATATCCCAGATTCACATAGAAGCCGCTCACGTCGAGGTCGCTGAACCGGGGGGCAGTTCCAACCTTTTCGAAATGGCCGGAGAGGTACTCGGATTTTGCACTGAACGGGCCGTAGAGGTATTCCAATTCGAGTCCCCAACGGGTCAGCCGGTCGTCCATGGCAACACCCGGCTGAAAATCGAAAAAGGGTGTAAAGGCCTGTGTGTTGAAGTCGCTGCCGGAGAGATCCCGTTCGTTGTTGCCTGTACTGAAGGATCCCCCCACATAAAGCCCCTTGAGCCATGGCAGTCCATCCGAATGAAGAAAGGGGGAATAGACGAGGCGAGTTGTAAAATCCTTGTCGTCGACCACGGCTTCCCGGTTGCGCCCCTGCCCGTTGAAAAAGCCCATGGCATAGACGATTTGATCGTTCCAAACCTTGCCAAAGGCCATTATCCCAATATCCTCCTGAGGGGCGAGGGCATTGACGATCATTGCCCGTTCAGCAAAATCGACCCAGCGGGAAGAGTACACGGCCTCCATGCTGAAGGGCTCGAAGACCTGTCCGGCACGGATTCGAAACGCGCCATACTTCCGATATTCAAGCCAGCCTTCCTGGAGGATTCCATTCCGCTCACCGATGAATGTCCCATACAAGCGGTAGGCCCAATCGTTCTCCAGGACCCCCCGGATATCCAGTCTGGCCCTCCGAATCAGGAAAGTATCGTTTTCGGGATGCTCGCTGTCCAGGAACCATCTGGAATCGGCCTGCAGCCATCCGCCGATCCGAAGCTGGTCGTCGGCCCCTTTGAGATAAAATCCCTCATCGTAGACTGTCCTGAGCCTTTGCTCCTCCGGTGTCTCCACCTTCTCGGTCAGCCGGATGCTTTCCATGAGATGCCGGACATATTCCAGGTGCTCAGGCTCTTTTACGGCCGCCTCAACCTTCTGATCCACGGTTGCGGCCTGTTTGTTCAACTGCTCCTTTACGTTCCTTAACTCCTGCTCGTGGGCCTCCATGACCCGCTTGTAGTCCTGAATG